>Ga0209092_10001675_pt1 | contig 21245 bp, 25 predicted proteins | sample FraStrMetagenome_FD_187446 | JGI IMG/M metagenome (GOLD analysis project Ga0209092, IMG submission 187446) | Marine eukaryotic phytoplankton communities from Arctic Ocean - Fram Strait ARC3M Metagenome (SPAdes) (version 2) | ecosystem: Environmental > Aquatic > Marine > Oceanic | place: Fram... | reverse complement strand
CGCTGGATCTGAAAACCAAAAACAAAATAAGCGAGGTGTGATTATGAAATTCAACATAACAGTTTTGAAGCTTAAGCCTTCACGCGAGCAATCGGCAGAGGTTAACGAAAAGGGATCCTGGGCAAATACTATCTGGGGCACATCGTATCTGAATTTAAATCATCTCGGTAAAGATGATGATAATCACCAGATCCTAACCAGCGATCTTTATATCCTGGCTGATTGCGGGATGTATCACACCGCGGCGCGTTACCAGATCGAAAGAAACCCGAGATACCAGGAGATGAATGGCGATGTTCCCAGCGAGCGAGAATATGATTGGTTTGCCGACCAGGTGTTTGACGCGGACAATCTGGGGATCGAAAAAGATCTGATCTGGTCCAAGCCGCGCATGCCTTCTATGTCTGTCGGAGATATTGCAATCATCGAGCGGCCAGGCTTGCCGGATCCTTCCGAGGCTCGTTACCTGGTGGCGGCTAGCTTTGGCTGGGTGGCACTAAAGGATCCGCAAAAGCAGCTGCTCGATCAATTAACCTGGTCCGATCGCATGGAAAGCTTTAGCAGCCGGGAACTACAGCAAAGCGAGCGAGACCATTATCAGCGCTGGGCGGATGCTAATGCACCTCTGACAGCCGAACCCCTGCAGGAGGCTTGATCATGGATATTCAAGAGCTAGCGCTGCCAATCGACAAGGGATGTGATCTAATGATCCAGTTAACCTATGTTAACACTGATGACGAAAAGATTATCTGTCGGCTAACTGATGCCGCAGGAGTATCGATACCTATGACGGATCCCTGGGACGGCGATGGCGGCTTATTTGAGGCCATAAAGGTATATTCTGCGGAAAGCCTGGCGGAGCTCATATTGCATGCCAGGGATCGCGTTGACGAGCTGCACAAGGCCACGGTTGATAAGCTTCTAAAGGATGGTCTCAAGAAGCTTTACGTAGACGTATAGACCAGCTCACCAGGAAAGCTTTAAGGCCCCGGCATTGCGTCCGGGGTTTTTTATTGCCTGCCCGGCGATCCTGTCCAGATCATCAAGAAGCCTGACATCGATGTCAGCTCCGGCGCTATGCTGCCCGGCTAGCCTGGTGGATGATTGCCTGGCCTGGATCCTGGTTTGGCCTGGTGGATGTTCTCCCGGCTTTCCCTGGGGCTTGTCTGGATGTCTGGCCGATCAGTTACCCGGCGACATCGAGGATGGTTATAGGTGCATCACAAGGCACCCCTCGCCCGGTTATTTTTTACGTCACGCGGATCAAATAATTGCTCAGCTGGTGGATCCTTTGCAGCTATTTCCCTTAGCTCTGACTAAGTAGGTATGAGCTTTTTAAGAGATTATTATGCATTCCCTGGGGCTTAGCTTTTATCCGTGCTACTGATCGGATCCTGGTGCCTGCTAATCATAAGAATAAGGCAGATCCAGGCTGAAATTTTACCCCGGCGAGTGCCACCCCCCCTCCCACCGGTACCGTATACAACACCCTCCCAATTTTAGGAAAATATGGACTGTAAAGTGGGCCGAGCATAGTCCCAAAGCTATCCGAGGTATTTGTACTGTCACCTATATTCTTGAATACGTAATGATATCATAGGATTAGGTTACATGGCTATTGACTAGGGTATTAGTTTAGGTTACTGTTAAGGTAGTTTGTACATGTAAAGGAAATCCAATGGGTCGTAGATTACATACATTACGCCAGAGACTAAAGAAGCATGAGAAAGCTATACTAATCTCAGAACTACAGCATGACAGAAAGCTTTGGCAGACTGCAGAAGCATTAGGCATCCGATACTGCACTCTTTGGCGTAAGATGTGTGAACATGGGATCGCCAGTAAGAATGAGTGAAGTTAGCGTAGGTTTTATCATCCGGTATGATCATTATCTAGACTTTGATGAGTCTGACGGGCTGGTGCTTCAGTTATTCGCTGGCGAGGCTCATGCTAATGATCCTGTCGAACTGACTGTACCCGTCGAAGAGTTATTCCAGGAAATGATGGTAGAGGGTAAGCAGGATCTAGACTATCAGTTTCTGTATAACATGGCCCATGAGTTTAATCGTTACTCAGAGCTAGCCAGAGAGGCTGCTAGGATGATCGAGGATAGCTCATCGTCGTTAGAAGACATGTATGGGTTGGATTGCGGGGATCTAGATTGAGCCTATTCCCTCCACAAGACACGATAGATAAAATATCTACAGGACAGACAGGTCGGCTTGGCGAATTGTTGGCCGCGTATTACCTGGAAATGTACGGGATTGGTACAGAGATCATTAGAGGTATTGGTAGTGATCTTTGGTGCAGAAGATCTGATGGTATGATGTTTACGTGTGAGGTTAAGACTTGCCACATTCCTTACGTTCAGAGCTCTACTTGTACCATGCCTTCATACAGGTTTCATATTCATTCTGATGTCCAGCGGTCAGCTGACATACATGCTTTAGTAGCGTTAGATATAGGAGGTGTTCATTTCATGGATACCTGTGAGCTACCTGCAGGCGGTAAGAAGATCCTTAAGGCCCATCGTTTTAATGAGAGCTGGATATTCCCGAGCTTAGAGACTGCCTTAAAGAGTGTAGTAGAAAATAAGAAAGCAGCCTAGCGGTTAAGCCAGACTGCTTGATTGAATACAGGATTAGTAGGGTGGTTATATATATACCGGCCCGAACAACTAAGTTCGATTATATCATGGATTACCCATTTTGTAAATCCCCAAAAAACAGTTAAGTGATTGACTTTGATTGCTTAATTTGAGATAATGTACTTATAGGCCCCAATGATCAACTTATATTATATCCGTGCAGCCATCGAGGCTAACACCGGTATCCGCCTTAGTCTCTCCGAAGTTCGTACATACCTTGTTGAAGAAGGTTTGATAACGCAGCGGCAAGCTGACGAGGAAGCTAAGACGTTTACTGGTTACGGCGATATGTTCACCTTTGATGATGCATCTCGCGTGACCGAAGATTTTGATCACAATATGGGTCTCCCAGATAGTTACGTGTCCTAGGAGAGACTAATGAATAAAGCAAAATGCGGTGCATCTAACCCAGCGGCTAAAGCTAAGCCTAAAATGAACATGGGTGGTTACATGAAGATCGATAAGAAGAAACCAATGGGTGCAGCCAAGGGCGGCTACATGAAGAATAAGAAGTAATGTTTGTCGGGGTGTTACTTCTGTGTGCGTCTGTAACAGATGTATCGACATGTGATGTCCAAATGAACCCTACGACCGTCTACCTTACTAGAAACGAATGCTCAGCTGAGATGCTCGATATTGCCAAATACGCAGCGAATAGATTGCAACTGGTGACCAAGCCGTACTGCTTTCCAGTAAAGGGATATAAAATCTAGCAAACTTTCCGGGGGGGAGTGATGCTTGCAGAAATTGCAATGGCCAATGCTGCCTTTAGCGTTATCAAAAAGGCAGTGCAGAATGGCCGTGAGCTAGCTCAATGCGGTAAATCCATCAGTGATTTTTTAAGCGCAGAAGATAGTCTCAAAGACAAAGCTGAAAGTGATAAGAAGTCTATATTCAAGAAGGTGATGGGGAAAGACACCGCCGACTTTGAAAGCTTCTTAGCCTTAGATCAGATTAAGGAACAGCGTAGGCAGCTTGAAAGTCACATGCGGCTCTACGGTCGCCCTGGATTGTATGATAGCTGGGTAGAGTATCAGGGGCAGGCTAGGAAGGCCCGTAAAGCGGCGGAGAAGCAGCGCCAGAAGGAACGGGAAGAGCTTATAGAAGCTATCTCTATTTCTGCCGGTGTTATTGTTATTTTCGGCCTGGCAATAGGCGGTGCCTACCTTTTCTACAAATACAAGATGTAATGTTGATATATTGCATAGCGGGTATTCCACTAAAGGTAGATCTAAACCTTTGTTAATCATGTTATAATTACCTTAGTTCAACTAAGGAGACTAACATGAACTTCATTAAATCTATATTAACCAGCATCGCCCGAGCACAACAAGCCCGTGTTCATTACTGGCAGCTGCAAAATCTCACAGACAAAGAGCTCCGAGATATTGGAATTACCCGCGGTCAGATCCGAGGTATTCTAGCTGAGGAGATGAAACGATAACCACTGAATGGAATCTTTATGCCTACGACGAAGAATGTTGAGAGATTGCCTAGTGGTCGTCTGAAGTACAGCGGTAAGACCTATAAAGATCTTAAAGCTGGTACGATGAATAAGGGCGGTATGGCTACCAGGAAAGTCAAACGCAAATGACCGATGCTCGGCTAGAACGCATCGAAAAGAAGCTAGATGAGATGGGCGAGGCGATAGTAGCCTTGGCCCGGATGGAAGAGCGTATGGTGTCTTTGTTCAAGAAAATGGACGCCTATGATGCTAACCAGGTACGCACTAATGAGCGTATCGAGCGCCTTGAAAAAGTACAGGGTGTTAACGGGCAGACACTTAGGTTTGCCGAGCGCGTCTTCTGGATCGTAATCTCTGCCGCTGTCGGCTTCATGTTCTTCAAGATGCGAAACCCCTGATCCTTAATAGAGGCTACAATACAATGACCGAAAAGAAGCTCTCAGAACGCCAAGAGAAGTTCATCGAAGCTCTGCTAGGTGAGGCCAAAGGCAATGTCCGCCAGGCTATGCGTATTGCTGGATACAGCGACACTACAGCCATCCGAGAGGCTATGGCACCGGTTGCTGAGGAAGTTGCCGAGGCGGCACAGATGTTACTGGCCCTAAACGCTCCTAAGGCTGCGCTAGGCATGGTTGGCGTATTAGATGATCCTTCATCACTTGGCGCACGAAATGTTGTAGCAGCGGCGAAAGAGCTTCTGGACCGTGCCGGTGTAGTTAAGAAAGAAAAAGTAGAGGTAAGCGGACCAGCTGGCTCCATGTTTATCCTACCTCCAAAACAAAGTTCTGAATGACAGACGATCCTGATTTTCCAATCAAGCGCCGAGCCAATGCTAGCTCAAAGATAGCTTACGGATATGTACCTACCAAAGAAGATCCTAGAGTATGTGTACCAGATCCGGCTTTCGTGCCGTTTGTACGCGAAGCTTTAGATCACATTGATCAGGGCGGAAGTCTGCGGGAGACAGCTGCCTGGCTTACCGAGAAGACCGGCGTCTCTATCAGCCACCAGGGTATCAACCGCATATGGAAAGAGCGTAGAGGATCTCTACCTGAAAACCAGCGCGAGAAGCAGCAAAAGAAACAACGCAAGAAGGTAGCTCCAAAAACTGGACCCGCGAAAGCTAAGGCCAAGATTAAGCGCAAAGCATCTGACGCGAAACGTGTATTAGCGATGCAGCAGAAAAAGCTTGAAGCCTGGGTTGATAAGGACAAGCCGGAAGACAATATTAAGACTGTACCACTTTCTGACAGCCTAGATTTTGACTCTATCGAAAAGAACCAGGAAGATCGAACCGTTGTATTTGCTCCAAATCCTGGGCCACAAACAGACTTCCTAGCAGCGTCAGAAAACGAAGTACTATATGGTGGCGCAGCCGGTGGTGGAAAAACTATGGCCCTCATCGCAGACCCCATGAGGTACTTCGATAATGGTAACTTTAACGGTATTATCTTACGTCGAAGCACAGACGAACTACGTGAAATTGTTTGGAAAACTCAAGAGCTATACCCTCAAGCGTTTCCTGGTGCAAAGTGGGGAGAGAAGAAGAGCCAGTGGACGTTTCCGAGTGGCGCAAGGATCTGGCTAACCTACCTTGATCGTCCTGAAGATGTTCTACGTTACCAGGGCCAAGCCTTTAGCTACATCGCTTTCGATGAGTTGACGCAACACCCCACGCCCTTCGCGTATCTGTATATGAAATCTCGCTTGAGAACGACCGACCCTACGCTTCCTACTTTTCTCCGCGCAACAACAAACCCAGGTGGCCCCGGACATAGTTGGGTCCGCAAGATGTATATCGACCCTGCGCCTGCAAACCAGGCATTTGCTGCAACGGACATCGAAACAGGTAAAACCCTGGTGTACCCGGAAAGCCATGAGAAAGCAGGACAACCTTTATTTACCCGGCGGTTTATACCTGCCAGCCTTTACGACAACCCGTATCTGACTGCAGACGCGAGCTACGAGGCTAACCTTCTATCTCTTCCTGAAATGCAGAGGCGACAGCTTCTGGAAGGCGATTGGGATGTAGCAGATGGGGCAGCATTCCCCGAATTCAAGAAGGCTGATCATGTGATCGAGCCGTTTGATATTCCTAACGAGTGGCGGAGATTTCGTAGCTGTGATTACGGCTACAGTAGTTACTCAGCGGTCCATTGGTTCGCAATCGATCCATCTTATGAAACATTATATTGTTATAGGGAACTCTATGTCTCAAAACACACAGGAAAAGATCTTGGCGCAGCTGTTCTCGAAGCAGAGAGAGGTGAACCAATTAGTTACGGAGTATTGGACAGCTCTTGCTGGCACAATCGTGGCCAACTTGGACCGAGTATTGCCGAAGAAATGATAGCAATGGGGTGTCGTTGGCGTCCAAGTGATCGGACAGCTGGCGCACGGGTGGCAGGTAAAAATCAATTTCATCAACGCCTTAAAGTAGACGAAGAAACTAGCCTCGCTGGCATTATTTTTTTCAATACCTGCCGCCAGATTATATCGGATCTACCAGTTATTCCTTCAGATCCCCGAGGATCGGATGATATCGACCCACGATATGCGACCGATCATGCCTACGATAGCGTAAGGTACGGCATAATGAGCCGTCCTAGATCAGCTTCCCCATTTGATATGGGTAAAGGCGTTCCAATTCAGAACTATCGCCCAGCTGACGCCTCGTTTGGCTACTAGAAATACCTAATATAGCTAAAAGGAAGCCCTAATGGCCTTCATGAACCCCCCAGAAGACGTAGTAAACTCCGAAGATCTAACAGAACTTGCTGATGTAGCTGTTTTGGAAGAGGACGGGGATGTAGAAGGTGAAAATACCGAGTACGGTGGGGTAGTTGCGATGGTTGAGTCGGCTTTCCGGCGCTCAAAAGACCACAGATTATCGGATGAAACTCGCTGGTTGATGTCTTATCGCAATTATCGGGGAATTTACGGCCCAGAGGTGCAGTTTACGTCTACTGAGAAGTCCAAGGCCTTCGTTAAGATCACAAAAACCAAGGTTTTGGCGGCATACGCGCAAATCGTTGACGTTTTGTTTGCAGGAAACAAATTTCCCATAGGTATTGAGACTCGAAACACCCCTAACAACGTGGCCGGTGAAGTAAATTACGACCCAGAACAGATTACCTCTGAAAAGGTTAAAGAACGGGCTAAAATAGACTTCAAAGTAGCCCGTAAGTACAACAGACCGGAAATTGAGCGTGATCTGGGCGTATATAAAGACGTTTTGTCCCCAGTACACGAAGAATTGAATACTGGGGCGGGAACATCACCTACCTCCGTTACATTTGAGCCTGCCAAAAAGGCAGCATTGATGATGGAAAAGATGATGCATGACCAGCTTGATGAAAGTCAGGCGTCCAAGCACCTTAGAGCGATGGCTTTTGAATGCTCTTTGTTTGGTACAGGCATTATCAAAGGCCCATTCGCCTATGACAAAGAGTATCCGAGATGGAATGAAGAAGGCGTATATTCCCCTGAATTCAAGACTATTCCTAAGATTGAGTCAGTAAGCTTGTGGGATTTCTATCCAGATCCCGATGCTCGTAGTATGAATGAGGCTGAATTTACGATCCAACGCCATCGTATGAGCCGTACTAACATTCGTAGCCTTAAAAACCGCCCACACTTTCGTGAAGAAAGTATTGAGCTGGCTATCGGCTATGGATCTAACTACGTCCGGGAATATTGGGAAGATGCCCTAGAAGACAACTCAAACTCTGACGATATCGACCGTTACGAGATACTTGAGTATTGGGGCATGCTAGACACTGAGATTGCCGAAGAGGCGGGTCTAGAGCTCCCAGAGGATATGCAAGATCGTACAGAAGTCCAGGTCAATATCTGGATCTGCAACGGCCAAATCCTGCGTCTAGTAATCAACCCATTTACTCCGAGCCATATCCCATATCACAGCGTACCCTTCGAGATGAACCCATACTCATTTTTTGGTGTAGGTGTTGCTGAAAATATGGAGGATACGCAGCTCATAATGAACGGAACGCTACGGCTCGCAATAGACAATGCCGCTCTATCCGGGAACCTTTTGGTAGAGGTAGATGAGACCAATCTCGTTCCAGGACAGGACATGGAGATCTACCCCGGCAAAGTGTTTCGGAGACAGGCGGGTGCCCCTGGTCAAGCGATTTTTGGCACCAAGTTCCCCAACGTGTCTAACGAGCTTCTAATGATGTTTGATAAGGCACGACAGCTAGCAGATGAGGCCACAGGTATTCCCTCATTTTCACACGGCTCTACCGGCGTCACAGGTGTTGGACGTACAGCCAGTGGTATGTCGATGCTTATGGGTGCCGCTGCAATGAGCATTAAAGCTGTGGTCAGCAATGTAGATGACTACCTACTAGCGCCCTTAGGTAAGGCTCTGTTCGCCTTCAATATGCAATTTGCCTTCGACGAAGAGTACACAAAGGGCGACTTAGAAGTAATTGCAAAGGGTACTGAGAGCCTGATGCGAAATGAGATCCGCAGCCAACGCTTACTGCAATTTATGCAGATGTCTGCAAACCCAACTATGCAGCCCTTTGTAAAATATGACTATATCTTACGCGAGCTGGCAGCTTCTATGGATCTGGATGAAGATAAGATCTTAAACGATCCACGTGAAGCCGCAATTCAACAGAAAATGATGGCTGAAATACAGGCCATGATGCCCCAGCAACCTCCACAGCCTCCACAGGCTCAAGGAGCAGTCCCTGGAGTGGGTGACCCCACTGGAACGGGTGGTGGCAATATAGCGCCCGGTAACGCCCCTGAACCGGGCTCTCAGGGCTTCACAGGAGCCGGAGGCGGAGCCAATGGGGGTAATGCACCTCAACAGCCTCCTGCAGCGCCACAAGGCCCCGTACAGTAATGAGTAAGGACTTATATCGCTCCCTACTTCCGCTTGTTAACGAGCATGAGCAAATGAAGCGTCTACAGGCATACGTTGATTATCGTATCGAAGGCCTACGTGACCAGCTCGAGACCTTAGGTGATGCCGACCAGGTTAAGGCATATCAAGGTGCTATCCGAGAACTACGTCGATTTAAGACCTTAAGAGACGAAGTACGTAAAGGGGCTGAATGATGGCAGATGATCTAGAAGCCACCCAGACATACTTCTCTCCGCAGACGCAGGAAGAGCTAGATGAGATGCTGGCTAGTATGGGTAACGACCGACCTGTCCGTACTATTGGCGCAACTTTAAGCCCCACACTCCGGGATGAGTTAGGTAACCCTGTTCCTATAGATCAGTCTGGTAAACCCATCTACTTTGAATCTAATCCTAATTACGACCCTAACGCTAAGCCTAGTTTCGCTAATGCCAAGAAAAATATAGCGGCTGCAGCGGATAGCGTATCAGAATTTGTATCTGACCCCGTAGGCGGGATTGCTGATTTCGGTAGGGGTGTCGTAGATGCTGGGGCAGACTTTGTAGACCGAGCTCGTACAGGTAATTCAACTCTTGGTGATGTCTTTGGTACGTTAGGTACAATGATGGGCTTTGGCCCTGCAACAAGTATCGCCACTAGAGGCTTATCTAATACGATTACGGATTTTTCTGATCCTTCTACGTCTAGGATTTTTCTTACCCCTAAGACACCTAACCTTACTCCTGAGCAGTCTGCTAACTATGTGACTGCGTTGGACTTAGCCGACCAGGGCGCAAACCCTCTTACCATCAAACAACAAACTGGATGGGAGAACCTGGCAGGTAAGGAATGGGTATACGAAATAGACGATAGCGCTTCTCAAACCCGTGCAACAGCTCTTAATACCGGTGCTACTATTGATAAAGAATTTACCGTCCCAGGCGGGTCTATTACTGGACAAGAGCGTAAAGGGTTACTGTTAGCAGCGCAGCGCGACATGATTAATCTCAAAAAGCAGTTTAAAGCAAACGAGATAAACGAGCAGACGTATCTTGATTTAGCTGAAGCGAGACAAAGAGCCTTAGATACAGAGCTATCCTCTAAGTCAGATGACAGAGTTGTAAGCCGATCTGTACCCCTTGCCCCGACCATGAAAGACCGAGGCAGGCTAGATCAGGTTTTCTACCACCCGGAGCTTTCTAACTACGTAGATACTTCAGGTTACACGGCTACCTCTGGGGCTCTTAAAGGTCGTAAAGAAGGCGTCATGGGAGACCACGACCCATATGCAAAACACATAAACGTGTTTACTCGCCAGGATCCCGATCAACGACTTCCAACCATGTTACATGAAGTTCAACACCTTACGGATGCTGCTTCTAAGTCTCCTGGGAAGGGCTTTAACACAGACAGATCCCCTAGAGTTAGGGCAGCTGCACAATCCATATTTGATAACAAGCTACGGTCCTTTGTACAAAATAAGATGCAAGACACCCTAGATACTATAAACATCTACACTTTTGGTGCGGAGATGGATGATATTGGGCTAACAAACTTACTCTCTAATTCATTAGTTTATGACAAGCCTTCAGGATCAAGAATTTTAGACAAAAATCTTTTGAAAGAAAACATGGAGGTTAACGGTTTCACGGATACCGACCTTACATTCAATTATATGGAAGAAACTAATCCACAAACTCTACAGTCCATAGAAGAGTATGCCTCCATCCTTGGTAGTCGGGAAAATACTCTATCCCGATATTCTGACTTTAAGATCTATGAAATGGAGTTAGGAGAAGTCAAAGCTCGCTTAGCTGCGGATCGTTCAAAGCTAACCGATGAGCAGCGCCGTAACTCCTTAGCTACTGAAGACATAGCCACAACCAGTAAGAAAATACCGGTAAATTTGTCGGCAATATTCACCCCGGATGAATTCTAATACAGGCAACCAGTACATGGAAAAATCACTTCGCCCCAAGGCTCGCCCAAAGACAGTTATATCCTCTGAAGACGCAGATAAGATTGAACGTGTGGTGTGGGCTGAGGCCCGTGGAGAAGGCGTAGAAGGCCGTAACGCTGTACGTGGGGTGATCTTCAACAGATTAGCCTCTTCACGCTTCCCAAACGACATAGATGGGGTTCTGACCGCAGATGAGTTTGAACCGATCCGTAAGTATGGTGACGTTTACAGCATTCCCGTACCAGAAGAGGATTTGCAACAGGGCCACGCTGAGTTTGCGGATTACTATCAGATGGGTAATGACGCAGTTAATGGGCGTACATTCTTTCAGAACACAAGCACAACTAAGGCCCGTGGCACAGACTTCTCTGGCCCAGACCCAATCACCATTGGTAAGCACACTTTTACCCGTGGGTACGAAGGCCAAGAGCCAGTGTACGACACAGATTTTTCACATAACATTACAGTGACCTACCCAGAATATGCAGAGGCCAACACAGAAGGTATGGCCCTTGGTGGTTTAGCAGTAGCGCGAAAAGGCATTATGACCCCGGAAGGTAAAGACATGGCAGATAATAAATTTCAATTAGACGAAAACAAAGCAGATCTGGACAATGACGGGTCTCTCTCGTCTTACGAAAAAACCCGTGCAGAAGCTGTACAGAAAGCCGTAGATAATCCCGACCAGGATGAAAAGTACTCTATGTACCACGGCGGAATGATGGATCCTGTAGATCCTGTTTCAGGCAATCCTATTCCACCAGGCTCTACTGCAGAGAATGTGCGAGATGATATAGACGTTAACCTGTCTGAAGGTGAGTACGTCTTACCTGCAGATGTTGTGAAATGGCATGGCCTGAAACACATCATGGAGATGCAGGATGAAGCCAAATCAGGTTTAATGATGATGGACAGTATGGGCCTACTCGTAGGTGATACACCTGTATATGAAGAATGCTCACAATGTTCTGGCGAAGGCTGTGAATACTGTGAAGGAGAAGCCTCTGAAGAGGACGAAATGGAGACACCTGAGGGAAATGAGATTGAACTTCCAACAGTAGAAACTGTTGAGAGTGAGATCATCGAAGGTGATGAAACTGAAGAACTTGCTGAAGATGAAATGTACGGCAAGGAAGAAGAAAGCATGCCTTCGATGTTTGGCATGGTGAAAAGACCAAAGATCTCTTTCATCATTTAACATCACTGGGCCACCCGCAAAGCGGCCCCCACCCCCAGAGGAAAATATGGCTAAGTATAAGAACGCACTCCGCGAAGATGCGGATGATATGACCTATTCACAAGAACTTGCTGCAACACAGGTAGAAAACCAACCACAAGAGGAAGTTAGCCCTGATAGCGAAGATGCTAGTTTCCGTAAACGGTATGGAGACCTGCGGCGACACATGCAGCAAACCCTGACACAAAAAGACCAGGAACTTACTGATATTAAGCGTCAGCTAGATAGTGCTGCTAAAGGTCAAATCAAGTTCCCTAAATCAGATGAAGACATTGAAAAGTGGTCTAAAAAATACCCTGATGTAGCTCAGATCGTAGATACCATTGCCCGTAAGCGAGCAAACGAAGCACTAGAAGAAGGTGAACGGCGCTTAGAAGGTCTGAAACAGCTAGAGAATAAGATGACCCGCAAAGAAGCTGAAGGCCAGCTACTATCTTTGCACCCCGACTTTCATAAGATCCGTAGTGATACTGGGTTCCATGAGTGGGTAGCGGAGCAACCGCAGTATATCAAGGATGCCCTCTATAAGAATAACTCAGACGCAAGGGCAGCTGCTCGAGCGATTGATCTTTATAAAGCAGATAAGGGAATTCGACGTAAGTCTTCCACCTCTGCAGATGCCGCAAAAGCGGTAGGTAAAACCTCCAGAAGCGCCCCAACCACAACCGGGCAGGCAACATTCTCTGAATCACAGGTCCAACAAATGTCGGACAAAGAGTATGATAAAAATGAAGATGCCATTCTGGAGTCCATGCGTAAAGGTAGCTTCTCATATGATGTTACCGGAGCAGCACGTTAGTACTTGATATAAAAGAACTTTTCGTGTTATAATGTAGTTGTCAATAAGAGGCTAAATAGCCCTTGATCACTACATGAGGCCACCTTTCAAGGTCTACCCTCAACCATTCCCAAATTCAGAAGATCAAAGACGTTCTAGTCTACCAGCAATGGAGAGGCCCGGAGCTATAATATCACGGCCTGATATGTAGCTGCGCACCCTCAAACCCATGCTGCCACTGTTTGTCCCCTTCTGTGTTCTGTCCAGAGCCTTTTCGGCTCCGCCATTTCACAAGGAGAAACAAAATGGCATTTCCATCAGCAGGCGGTTACGGCAATTTACCAAACGGTAACTTTAGTCCTGTAATCTATTCCAAAAAAGTACAGAAGGCTTTCCGCAACAGTTCCGTTGTAGAAGACATCACAAACACTGATTACGCAGGTGAGATCGCCAACATGGGCGACAGTGTTAAGATTATTAAAGAGCCTGAAATCACTATCAATTCTTATGCACGTGGTACAACACTTGCGACTCAAGATATCACCGATTCCGATTTCACAATGATCGTCGATCAAGCCAACTACTTTCAGTTCGCACTCGACGATATAGAAGAGGCACATAGCCATATTAATTTCATTGATTTGGCAACAGACCGTGCTGGTTTCAAACTGCGTGATGCATTCGACCAAGACGTATTGGGCTACATGTCCGGTTACTCCTGGAACGGTTCTGCATGGGTGGCTCGTACCGCAGCGGCAGGCACAAAAGCAGATGCAGCCGCAGGCAACGACGAATTGCTTGCAGCTAACAAGCTGACACAAGGTGCCTTCGGTGGTTCCACTGCAGCTAACTCCATTCCTGTAACTGCAGGCGGTGGTGCTGGTGCTTTGACTTCACCTTTGGCTGTTCTAAACCGCATGGCTCGTCTAATGGACGCAGCTAACGTGGACACAGACAATCGTTGGGTCGTATGTGACCCGGTGTTCAAAGAGATCTTGCTCGATGAAGACGCGAAGCTGATTAATTCTGACTTCGGTGGAGAAGGCGAAGTGCGTAACGGTCGTATGCCCGGCACCATTCGTGGCTTCCGCGTCTACACAAGCAACAACCTTCCGTACAAGGGAACTGGGGCTGGCGCGAGCTCGGCAAGTGGTTCTGCGACGAACTTTGGTGTTCTGGTTGCTGGCCATGACTCCTCTGTGGCAGTAGCTGACCAAATTGCAAAAACTGAGAGCTTCCGCTCACCAGATACCTTCGCAGACATCGTCCGCGGGATGCAATTATACGGCAGAAAAATCCTTCGTCCAGAAGGACTTATCACTGCAAACTACAACTTAGCCTAATAGCTAAGCGGGGGCAGGGCAACTTGCCCCCTACACTCCTTTTAAGGATCATTCATGCCTAGTACATATCTAAATCTATGTAACATGGTGCTACGCCGCATCAATGAAGTAGAGATTGCAGCCGACGATTTTTCGTCGGTTCGTGGCGTTCAGGCTTTAGTGAAAGATGCGGTACGAGCGGCTATAAGCAAGATTAATCAAGCTGAGTTTGAGTGGCCCTTTAATGCTTCTGAGCATACTCAAGTTTTAACGCCAGGACGTACAGAATACGATTGGCCAAATTATTTTAAAATCGCTGACTTTAACACCTTCCAGATTCAAAAGGACAGCTCACTTGGTGTTGGCTTTAAGACCTTACGAGCTATTGAGCGAGATGAGTGGTATGCTCAACATCGCGATGATGACTATGAGGCTGGTTCTTTAGGTCGGTCTGTTCCTAACCTCGTATTTCCATCTCATGGCACTGGCTTTGGCGTATCGCCGTCTCCAGACCGGGCCTATAGTGTTCGTTTCAGATACTACCTGAACTACGCAGATCTTACTACGTATGACGATGTAACCCGGATACCGGAGAGCTTCGATACCGTCATTATCGATGGTGCCATATATCATCTCTACATGTTCAAAGATAACCTCGAGGCCGCTAACGCTGCCTTTATTGCGTTCCAATCGGGTCTAAAAGATCTACAGACACTTTACATCAACAGCTATGAGTACATCCGAGATACAAGGATTAAGTTCTAATGCCTGATGAAATCCAGAGTTATAAGCTGGTATGTTCTGGTGGCCTAAACAGCAACGAAAATCACTTGTTTCTGTCAGAGGCCGCAGCTGGTGCAGCCACTCGCCTGGTTAACTATGAGCCCAGCCTATACGGTGGATATCGTCGTGTAGAAGGTTTTGGTCTTCTTGGAGGATTAGACGTTGAGGTTGGTGCAGGCTCAGCCACAGGACCAGTACTTTGTGTAGCGATATACAGAAACGAGCATATTGGTAATCCATACGTGATTGCTGCCCGTAAAGATAGCGGGGCTAACACATACAAGTTCTATCGGTTTGTAGATTACGTGGGCTGGCAGGCAATGACCAACAGCCTAACTTTAGCCACCACATCTGGATCTCGCACAGTAACAAAGATCCGACAGGCCCAATTTGATTTTGGGTCCGGGTCTAACATTATCTTCGTAGACGGTGTTAACAACGCTATCTTGTTTGATGGTCAAAACTGGAAACAACTTAACAGTACCAATACTGGCACTTCTTCTAGTCCCGGTGGAGATCAGATACTTAATGCCCCAGCAATTGTGGAAGTGTTTGAGAACCACATTTTCTTTGGCGGTGACCTCACCTCTAGGGCTGTAATATGCCACTCCGCTCCCACAGACCCTTATAACTTTACCGTTGCCGCTGGTGCCGGACAAATTACTCCTGGGTTCAATGTTGTACAGTTTAAGCCTTTTCGGGATGATTTGTACGTTTTTGGTATCAACGCCATTAAGAAAGTAAGCCCTGATCTAACTGCAGGCTTTGTCCTCGATCAGGTTACTGCAAACGTGGGCTGCGTTGCTAGAGATAGCGTTCTGGAAATAGGTGGGGATCTAATATTCCTTTCACCAGAGGGATTTAGACCGGTTGCCGGAACTTCCAGGATCGGTGATGTAGAGATCCAGACATTGTCTAAAGCAATCCAGGTCACTCTGGTCGATATGATCCGAGACTTTGATATGGATACGCTTAACGGTGTTGTTATCCGGGGTAAGTCTCAGGTGCGTTTCTTTGTAGGGGACAACGGTACAGAGGTAACCGATAGCTTTGGTATCATTGGCGGTCTAGCCGATCAACAGGGTACGATCTCCTGGGAGTTTGGGGAGATGCAAGGCATCCGGGCTTCATGCTGCACCTCGGATTACATTGGTCGTACAGAGTATGTCATCCACGGCGACTACGATGGAAAAGTCTATCGCCAAGAGCAAGGTACAAGCTTTAACGGAGAAGATATATTAGCAGTATATGCCACTCCGTATTTAGATTTTGGTGACACAGAAACCCGTAAAACAATGCGGAAGGTTAACACCTTTGTTCGTGCAGAAGGTCCGGTAGAGGTCTTTCTGTCTATGTCGTATGATTGGGGTGATTATTCAACCTCGCGGCCTTCTACATACTCTCAGAAAAGTGCCGGTGGCCCCGTGGAATACGGCGGAAGAAACATCGACTACTCCGCAGCAAATGTCCTCTACGGCGGTAACTCTAAACCCATCATGACTTCCGACATCCAAGGTTCAGGCTTCTCCTCAAGAGCTACCTTTGTGACTGTTGGTCAGTCTGAGCCTTACAGCATCCAAGGCATAGTATTTGAATTCTCGATTTCAGGAAGGCGATAATTTATGGCAGGTTATGTACGCCAATCAGTTGCGGATATCATTAACGGCGCAGAGATCACTGCCCCACCGCTTAATGCTGAATTTAACCAATTACGAAATGCTTTTGATGCTACTGGCGGTCACTCGCATGATGGTAGTGCAGGCAACTCACCAGCAATCAATCTACAGACTTCTGTCAGCGGATACCTACTACCCATCAACGGTGGTACGGGCGGTAAGAGCAATGTAACTGCAACATCCAATCCCACTATAACCGACGATGGAAATGCAGGCTACGCACCCGGCTCTATCTGGTTAAACACCAGTACCAACCGTATCTTTATCTGCGTGAACAACACATCCTCTGCGGCTGTATGGTTTGAGGCAGTAGGACAAACAGCTACAGAAATATCACCGGAAGTAACAAACACAGTAAGCGTTGGTACAACAACCAATCGCTACAAAGATCTGTTTCTATCCGGTTCAATTGACGGCACGCAGAATGCTACCTTCGGCGGTACGCTAAACGTCACCGGAACCACTACAGTCGGTACTCTAAACGGTACAACAGCAAGTGTAACCGGACTAACTACTCTAGCCCAAGTTGATGCTAACAGCGGTACAATTGATGGCACTGTAATCGGCGGCAATACGGCCTCACCAATCACCGGTACGACAATCACATCCACAGGTGGTTTCACTGGTGATCTGGTAGGCGATGTAACTGGCGACATTACTTCTGCTAACACCTCGACGTTCAACAACATCACAGCCACCGGTACAACAACTGGTACGTTTGTAGGCGACCTAACAGGCAACATCACTTCTACAGGACAGTCTACGTTTAACAACGTAACGATCTCCGGCACACTGAATATGGATGGGGCTACAACAGCTACTATCCAGAACTTGTCTGATCCGGTTAACCCACAGGACGCTGCTACTAAGAACTATGTAGACACTAATGATGATCTAAAGTTAGACCTTGTCGGCGGTTCTATGACGGGCAGCATTACGATGCTGAACGGTACTACGATTACAGGTCTTCCTACGCCTGTGTCTGACTCTGACGCCGCATCTAAAAGCTATGTAGATACCGAAATAAATTCTGTTATCGATGCAGCGCCCGGTGCTTTAGATACGCTTAATGAGCTTGCGGCTGCTTTAGGCGATGACGCTAACTTCGCTACTACTACAGCCAACTCTTTGGCCACCAAGCTAAACTTATCTGGCGGTACTATGACAGGTGCTGTGGACATGGGTGTCCATAAGGTAACTAGCACATACGTCCCTGTGGCAGATGCGGACCTTACCAACAAGGCATATGTTGATCAGCAGGATGCACTCAAGTTGAACCTTGCTGGAGGGACGCTTACAGGCGCTCTCGACATGGGGTCTAATGTTGTAACAACTTCCTCCGACCCTACGGCACCTTCTGAGCTTTCCCGTAAAGGGTATGTTGATCAACAGGATGCTCTGCAGGTATCACGATCTGGTGATGGTATGTCTGGTCCTCTGGCGATGGGTCTGAACAAGATCACAAACCTTGGGACGCCGACTGCTAGTACTGATGCAAGCACGAAAGGCTACACAGACGGCATTCTAGGCTCTGCTACAGCGGCGTCTGCAAGCGCAGCGGCTGCAGCCACTTCTGAAGCGAATGCTGCGGTATCAGAAGCTAACGCACTCGCCTCTGAAAACACTGCACAAGATTGGGCTATTAAGACATCTGGAACGGTAGATGGTACTAATTACTCTGCGAAATACTGGGCTACCCAAGCAGACGTAGGAACGGTAGCGACCAACATAGGTTCGATAAATACAACAGCCGCATCAATCGCTAACGTCAATCTCACTGGCGGGTCAATTGCAGCGGTTACTACCGTGGCGAACAACATCAACAATGTTAACGACTTCTTCGATACCTACTTCGTATCGGCAAACCAGCCTACCGGTGCAAACGTAACTGAGGGTGACCTTTGGTTCGACACCACAGCACAGGTTCTAAAGGTACGCTCTTCTAGCGGCTTCCAGAACGCTGGTTCGTCAGTAAACGGCACGGCTGACCGGCAGGACTATACGGCTACGGCCAACCAATCATCATTCGCAGCGGTGTACGATCCCACATACGTTGATGTGTATTTGAACGGCGTCAAATTAGCACCTTCAGACTTTACCGCAACCGATGGAGCCAATGTGGTCTTGGCCTCACCAGCGGCAGCGGGAGATAGCGTTTCTATCGTTAGCTTCGGCACCTTTGAATTGGCAGATCACTACAACAGAACAACAGTCGATGCTCTCATCGATGATGTCGAAACTTTAGCATTGGCAGGTATATAACATGGCTTTAAACACCACTACACTTGAGACAAACCTCAACACTAAAATGAACGCCACCACAGGCACTACTGAAGGCAAGGAGTTCTTGCTCTTAGGTAAAGCTGTCGAGGCTCTTACGCCCTCGATTACAGTAGCTTCCGTGATCGCTGAAGGCACTACGCAAGTCGCCCGTGTGACCTCTGAGGGTACTACTCAAGTAGCTGCGGTACAAGCGGCAGGGTCTAGTTTTGCACCTATTACTGGGTCAACAACGTATGCGCCATTAGCTGACCCGACCTTCACAGGCACGGTCAACGCTGCGGCTCTTACGCTTTCAGGAAACCTCACGGTTAACGGCACAACCACCACGGTGAACAGCACTACTCTGGACGTTGCAGACCTTAACATCACGATTGCTGATGGTGCGGCAGATGCGGCTGCGGCAAACGGTGCGGGTATTACAGTCGATGGTGCGGCTGCTACGATGCTCTACACCAGCGCAACGGATACATGGGATTTCAACAAAGCGATCACAGGGACGTACACAAATCTACACCCAGTGGTTGCCACCCAAGGTGTGAATATTGGTAAAGGTGTCGTTTTCACTGATCCAATGCAGCATTTTACTATGAATGGAAATACAGCATTCACTGTGTATTCGTCTTCGGCTGCAGCAGGTCGAACAGCTATGATGATTTTAGATCGTTCCGCTTCATCCTTCACACCTTCATGGAGTTCGGACTTTAAGTGGCCTGATGCAACTGAACCCACATGGGCAGATTACCGTTACTGGATTGTATCCATGACTTGCTTGAACGGCACAACAGTATTGGCTTCGGCTAGTGGCTACACGGTTTAAAGGAGGGTAAGCAAATGAGTTTACCTACAAACTTTTTTATAGGTCGTGGGGCCGCAGACCCTCTTAAAGATTTGCCCGGCGAAAGCGGTAGGTTGTTTGTAACAACCTCGGATGCCGTTTTTGAACTAAACACAAGCAACTTTACTGGCTCAGTTTTAAGCACTTCAAGTCAAGGTACTGATGCCAACTTCCCTGCACAAATGATTGATACAATGTATGACTCCAATGGAGTTGGCTGGATCATTACTCATAGAGGTGGAGAGATACAGGCTTGTAAGCTCAATGATAGAACAAATGTAGTAGCAACTTATAGAGGGGTAAATTCTAGGGCATTAGGCGTTTTAAGAAATGGTATCCTGTTAGTAGCAACGGATAGCTCTCAACAGATTAGATCTTACACACTAAATACAAACGGGACGTTCACTCATGTTGCTACATACCAAGACTCAAGCGTAACAAGTGCTCAATGTATTATTAGTCCACCAAATTTCTCTTCATCAAACCTTTATGACGGAAGCAACTTAGGCGACTACACAGGAAGTTCCTGCATCGCCGTTGTTTGCGGTAATCAGTACGCCAAGAAACTTATTGTAAGTTCCACTGGTGAATTTACAGCATCAAGTGAAAGATATGTTGGCTCACCGTCACAGGCCACCTATTTCCCTAATGGTTATATCTTGCTCGTAAATAACGGCGGCGATGTTGAAGTCCTAAACCAGCTTATGACAAGGGTACAGCAAGGCCAGTCCGGTCTTGGGGAACCGGGGTCGATCACAATGGGCGCTGACGGGCGTCCGTATATTGGTTTTAGTAACTACCGTTTAAGTAAAATGGGTTCTGGCACAGCCAACTCATTCTCAAATGAGAGTGACAGCTTTACTGGTGATACAGCCACTGCTCCCGATTACCCAACTGGAATGGTCGCTATGGGTGATTACCTTTATTACACTGGTTATCAAAACTCCACTTCTTGGGGTTACGTTAAGCGCCACCCCCTAAATACCTCTTTAGCTTATGGAAATCTTGACCAAAGTACAAATTACCAGAATAATTATTCCCTTGGTCTAACCACTGGAAGACCCCATTGGGCAAACGTAGATGAAAACTTCCTTGTTGGAAGCGGCTGGTAATGAACGTAAATAAGGAAATCACCCCATGAGCAAAGCAAGACTATTAGCCGACCTGATGCGAGACAGCAAAATCTCCCTAGCAGAAGTTTCTGGGGAAGCATCCGCATCAGATTTCAACGTAAACCAATCCGACTATGAAACATCCGATATTAGCCTCAATCTTAAAGTCGAGGCTCTTGAAGACGAAAACTTGTTGAATTTAGGAGTCTAGGACATGCCAACAACAAACACGAATTTTACCTCGCTTATCACAGCGATTGATACCAAA
>Ga0209092_10001674_pt1 | contig 21254 bp, 27 predicted proteins | sample FraStrMetagenome_FD_187446 | JGI IMG/M metagenome (GOLD analysis project Ga0209092, IMG submission 187446) | Marine eukaryotic phytoplankton communities from Arctic Ocean - Fram Strait ARC3M Metagenome (SPAdes) (version 2) | ecosystem: Environmental > Aquatic > Marine > Oceanic | place: Fram... | reverse complement strand
ATGACCCAAACAAATGCAAGAGATACACAAAAAGGTGGCTTTGTAAATAATACTACAACTGACACCATCGGTGGTGAAACAACAATTCAAAGACAGAGTCTATCACAAGCACTTAGACCAAAGGCAGATGAATAATGAAATTTAATGACATAAAACTAGTTGAGCAAGAACCTCAGAGCAGGAGTGACTATTCTCAAGGACCGTACTATAAAGAACCAGCTGAGCAGCGTATATTAAGAAAATGGTGCAGAGGAATACGTAATTCATTTAAAAGAGATAACGAATCTAGCACTACTGATTATTCTAGAAGAACTATTGCTGCTGCAAGAAATTTTGCAAAAACTAATCCAGAATATTCTAAAGGGATCGAAGCATGTATTGCAGGAGGCGGCACAGCCGTTGGCGGTATAGGAACAGCTGATAAAAATTTAGGCAACAATCTCGGACTGCCGGGTAATTCAACTACTAAAAACGGTAATAGTAAAAACGGAGCGCCTGGTACTACTAAAGGCGGCGGTGATACTTGGATCGGTCCCAATGGTGCAGCTAAAGGTGGCACTATTACAAGTCCTAATAAGATACAAAAAGGCGCTGATCAATTAGAAGGTTTAATAAATGCAGAAGACTGGGCAGGTGCTAAGGCATTGCTTGATAGCGACCCAGATTTAAAAGCATTATGGCCAGTGCCATATTACAAAATGATTAGTGCGGCGGTCCAAGCTGATATAGACGCAGCCAAAGCTGTAAAAGACGCAGAAGCGGCTAAGAAACTAGCAGATGCAGAAGAGGCAGAACAAGCCGCTGAAGCCGCAGCAGAATTAGCAAAAGAAAATAAGAGGCTAGCAGATCTAGCGGCGGCAGAAGCAGCAGAAGCAGCGCGACTACAAAAAATAGCAGATGATGCGGCTGCATCAAAAAAGGCAGCAGATGCAGCAGAGGCACAAGCCAAAGCAGATGCAGCAGAGGCAGAAGCTAAAAGAATAGCAGCAGCACAGAAATTAGCAAAAGAAAAAGCGGCAGAGGCTGCGGAAATAGCAGCAGCAGAAAAAAAAGCAGCAGAAGAAAAAGAAGCAGAAGAAAAAAACAGTAACGGTAACGACGAAGAAGATGCCGGTGACACTGAAGAATTTGATTGGGAGAAACTATAATGAAATGGACAGATTTAAAAAGTGTAATAGTTGAAGCAGATGAACGAGTTATTATTGCTGTTGAATTTCAAAGTGGTAAAAAAATTACTATTGCAAATGTTCCTAAAGCATTAACACTTAAACCTGATTTTGAAACACAAGTTAAAAAGAAAGCACAGAAAGCAAAACCAAACGAAGTATTTTCTAGTTGGTCTGAAGTTAATCAAGAGGAAGCTGATGAGATTAATTCAGGTAATCCTGCATCAAGCTACGAACCAAGTGAAGAAGAAAAACTTGATATGGACAATGTGCAAAATTTATGGACACTAGTTTTAGACACCATGGATAATAGTGTACGAAAAGATTTAAAGTATGTTGATAATGCGGAATCAGGAGACAAACGCTACTTACCAAGATCAGTCGATCATGAGTTTCCTGCAGGCACATCATTTGAGTATACCAAAGGTGGCAAAAAATATAGAATTAACGACATTAAAGAAAAAATTGGTATTACTGTAATAATAAACACTAAAACTCCTCGACGAGACAAGCATGGATATACACATGGTGAAGGTTGGCCAGTATACCTAGGTCATTATGACGACATGAGAGAAATAGTTATTGATGCTGTTAATGCCAGGAACAACATTACAACAGTTGGACCGCCAGAAAAGCCGCGAAAGCCCGGTGAGAGGTTAACAATAACAATAGCTCCACAAAGATTCCATTATAGAAACGCCATAGTACCAAACATGGATAACGAATAATGCAACACTTTTATGACGGACAAATAAGGCGCTACATAACACAAATTGTTCGCTTAATGAGCAACTTTAGTTACAAGGACGGCAAAGGCGCCCTTACGCAAGTACCAGTAATGTATGGTGATTTAACTCGTCAGGTTGCTAATATTATCCGTGAAAATAGTGAGAATAAAATACCAAGTGCACCGCGAATGGCAGTATATATTACTGGGCTTGAAATGGATACTGCTCGATTAAGCGATAGTAGCTACGTTAATAAAGTTAATATTAGAGAACGTGCTTATGATGCAGACGGCCAAGAATACTTAAACACCGAAGGTAAGAACTTTACTGTAGAACGGTTAATGCCTACGCCTTATACCTTAACAGTAAATGTAGATGTATGGAGTTCTAATACAGACCAAAAATTACAAATTTTAGAACAAGTATTAATGTTGTTTAATCCAAGTTTAGAAATTCAAACAACAGATAACTACATTGACTGGACAAGTTTAAGTGTAGTAAATATGACAGGTCTTACATTTAGTAGTAGAAGCATACCTACAGGAACAGAAAGCGATATTGATATCGCAACACTAACATTTAGTACACCTATATATATTAGTCCTCCAGTTAAGGTTAAGCGACTTGGTGTTATTACATCTGTAATACAGAGTATATTCAATGAAAGTCAAGGCACAATTGATTTAGATCTATCAAGAGCAGGTGGGTATTCTTCAACTACTCCGCAAGCTGAAATTAAAACTAAAGTAGTAGCAGTTGATGACTTTGATAATCCTACCGGAGTTGAAGAACAAATTACAAATGAAGGAACATCTATTACTGATGTTGATAATTCTATAGTTAATTCGCATGATAATTACGGCTTGTTAGTACTAGGGACAACGGCTAAACTAGTAAACAGAGGAGTTGTTGGTTCTGAAACATGGACTGGTTATTTAAAAGCAATGCCGTTTGAGTTTGATACAGGAGTCACTGAATTAAGATTATCTAGACAAGACTTAACAAATGATATTGTAGGTACTGTTGTAGTTAACTCACTTGATCCATATGAATTAGCAATTACATGGGACACTGATACACTACCTGCAGATACAGTTATTCCTGGCCCAAATGGTGACAAGAATAAAATTGATTATATTGTTAACCCTTATAAAACTAATCCAAGTTCATTAAAGTCAGGCAATCCTCGCATACTAATATTATCTGATATTAACAATAGCGAAAATGTTGGTCAAGATGCTGGATACGAAACACCCGATAACTATGCATATGACGGTCCTGATGCTTGGAAAAATGCAGACGGCACTGACTTTGTAGCTAGTGCCAATGACATTATCGAATGGAGCGGAACTGCTTGGTCTGTTGTATTTGATGCAAGTGCGCAAGATAGTACAGTTGTATATACTTCAAATCTTACTACTGGCAAACAATACAAATACGAAAACGACGAATGGATACTAGCATATGACGGCGAATATCCAAGAGGAAGCTGGAGATTAGCATACTAAGATAATTATTAGTATGAAGCTAGATAATATTATTTGTAGTGGTGCGATTGTATACGCCCTTAATACTAAACGTTTTTTATTTTTACATAGAGCACAAGGACGGCATAATAATCTTTGGGGATTAGTTGGCGGCACTAATGAAGGTGCTGAAACTCCTTGGGAAGGATTGCAGCGTGAAATATTTGAAGAGATTGGCGAAATTCAAATAACAAAAACAATGCCATTAGAAACATTTATTAGTAACGATAGTCGCTTTCATTTTCATACATATCTATGCGTAGTGCAAGAGGAATTTATGCCTGTGTTAAATGACGAACATAATGGATATGCTTGGGTAGAATTTAGTAAATGGCCTAAACCATTACATCATGGACTAAGCAATACCCTTAGACATAAAGTTAATTTAGAAAAACTTAAAACAGTATTCAAAGTTATAGATTTATTAGATCATCGTTGAGATCAAAACAATTTGACCTTCCCAATCATTTACTCTTAACTTCTTTTGTAAATTAAGTCTATAAGCAAATGCATCTGCTTTGCGTTGTGCAAGGACAGCAGTCTGTGTAGGGCGGCCTTGTAGAGCATCTTGATCAAACTCTCGTTGTACTTCATTCTTACTTGGTGAGTAAGCTCTTATTTCATATATCATTTTTGACATTTATCGACTCCTTGCGTACATGTATTTATTGTAAACTAAAATTATATGCAATCGAAATCCTAGTTTCATCACTATGATTAGGTTCAACATAATGTGTTAACCATCCAGGAAATGCTACTACTAGTCCATTTGTTGGAATTACACTCCAGCGAACTGCATTAAATATATTATTATCAGAAACTATTTTACGTGGCATTGATAACTCTGTATTTTGATGCGGCGACATAAGTACTAAACTTCCTGCATCAGTTGCATAGTTAACGTAGTATACAAAACTTAACCACGATGCTGCATGACTATGCGGAAAGTTTGGATGAGAATTATGTTTATCATTTGGCCCTATACAATTAATCCAACAGTCATCTAATGTAAACGGAATTTCGCTATTAATACCCTGAAGATCTCTAAGGTTATTAGCTTGTTCAGTTATCCAGTTAGTTAATGGTAATAGTGCTTTACTATATGCATCAGTATTTCCGTCACCTGTAACATTGCAATATTGTTGTATACTGTTAACATCGATAATTTCCGATGTATCTTCTGTTGCTAAAAAACTAGGAAATAACGGAGTTATATTCATTAATGAAACTGTCCATAATACTCTACGCTTGTAGGGAATGTATCTGTTATTTTTTTCTTACTAATGTTATTAGGTTTACTAATAGTATCTAAATTATATATTTGATTAGGAAACGTATCTCTCCAAAAATTCATATTACTATGTTTAAAGGACGAGTACGGATTTATTTTATGTCCAGCTAACATATATGTATTTGCTCCTAGATTTTGAAATCTATCAGGAATTGAACGATAGTTAGCTCCTCTTAAATTGTATATTTCTTGTAATAATGAACTATCGTTAAACTCTTGATTTTGTATATCACGCCAGTACTGTGTGTCGTCTCTAGCTGTCATTGCATAATGTATTGTAACAAAATCAGCAAAGTTTAAAAACTGTTCTTTATTAACATGGTTAAATGTATGTGCGTCAAAATTATTTAATGTGTCTTTACCTTCTGCAATATTAACAAAGTTTAATAAAAATTCGTGTACGCTCATTAATCCGTTAGATTCTAAAGGTTCAATAAATGCTCCACTAAGGCCAATGCTTACACAGTTTTTAACCCATAAACGTTTGCTCATACCGTTACGCATTTTAATATGACGGAACTCCATTTCGTCAGCAACTGGTCCTAGATATTCTTTAAATTCTGCCAGTGCTTGTTCGTCACTAATGTATTTACTTGCATAATTATACCCTGTGCCAATACGCTCCCATGTAGGTATCTCCCATACCCATCCATAATCAAGTGCTACACTATTAGTATACAATCGTAGTTCTTTTTCTTTATCTTTATATGGCCTTGCTGCTGCCCAGGCGCTATCAGTATAAGTTTTATTATTAAACTCTACCCAAGGTTCGTTCATTACACCTTCGATTAATACCCGCTTGAATCCTGTGCAATCAAAAAACAAATCGCCAGTTATGTTACCTTGCTTAGTATGTACACTAGTAATAAATCCATCAGCATCAGTTGTTGTATCAGTTACATGTGCAACTACACGCTTTACTCCTTTAGGTAAACAGTAATCGTCTCGCAAGTATGCATAAAATTTATGTGTGTCAAAGTGCCAGGCAGCATCGTTTTCTAAACTCCAAGTAGTGCCAACAAAATTATCATCAAATGGTGTTGTTGGAACTTTGTTAGTGGCTAAACATTCGCTTATAGGTGACATATCAGATACTAGATCCTCAAATGGAACTCCTGTTAAAGACTGGTGTGCAAACCAATCTGCAACATTAAAGTATCTTTCATCTAGTCTTCCAAATGGATAATGAAATCCTACACCGTCTTTTTTGTGAAAGTTTTCAAATCTAATACTTAACTTATTAGTTGCATTACATTTTGTTAAAAAGTCAATATCTGGTATTTCTAAAAAATGTTGCCAGCGACGCATAAGTTGTGTTGTACTTTCGCCTACGCCAACAGCACTAACATCAGCAGATTCTACTACAGTAATATTTTTATTTGGAAATACCTTTATAAGAGTAGCTGCGGTCATCCAACCTGCACTACCTCCACCTACAATTACAATATTATCAAATTTCATATATTATTTTCCAAAGTTTAATTCAACATCACTGTTAAAGCTAACAATAGTCTTAGTTGTTGTGTTTTCGTTCACAGGAGCACGGTGAATAACAAAGCTAGGAAATGTTAATACATCTCCTTCCTTAACATCCATAGTAATAACTTCTGTTTGATTCCACGGGTTTATTAATTGTGTTTGTGGAGAACCTTCTGGCATATCTAAGTAGTAAACATTAGACCATTGGCACTGCGTATGTATGTGCCAGCCATGTGTGCTTCCTTCATTATATTGCTGAAACCAAATGTTATATATCTTAAATGCATCATACCCTAGGTCTTTGCATACATGAGTCATATTCTCTAGTATATACGGCTGTATTAATTCAGTCCAAGATCGGTCCTTATCTGACATTTTATAATCACAATTACTAATATCTAAAGTATCTCCCTCTACTATTTGTTCTCCACTTACTTCGGAATTAATTAGTGCAAGTACATCAGCTTTAATTTTAGTATGATCCTTTAATTGTGATATTACAACAGGCATATCTAATTTTATCTTTTTCATTAGTTTTTTAATTCTATATTTGCTGTGGAATCTGTTCCCATATTATAGTTAATCTTACCTGTTGGCAATACATTAAAGGAAATATTCCATCTTTCAAAATCATCAATATGCGGCTTAGTCCAATGATACAACCAGCTTGGAAATAATAATAGTTTGCCCGGCATTGGTGCTATAAATTCAAACGGGACATACCCGTCGGTTCTAAGAACTTCTAATTGATTCATAGTTCTTTGCATTAACGGATCTTCAAACCCAACAGGCGCACCTTCGGTCATATAAAAGATTCCGCTAAGATAACTCATAGAATGTCTATGAAATTTATGATTCATTCCACTGTTTGGTTTTGACATATTACACCAAGAAGATGTTATTTCAAATTTCTCACAATCATAACTATACCTAGTTCTAACGTCTTCTAAACATTCGTTTATAAATTCAAATGGTTCGTTATAATGCGGAATTTTATGTATATTAGCTAATGAAGAATATGCTTCATGCTCTTTAAACGCTTCGTTTCTTAGTAACTCAATAATGCCATCGTATGTTTTTCCAGTTTGCTGATACTCTAATACTTCAACTGGAAACATTGAATGTGTTTTAGGTTCTGGCATTATTAATACCCGCCATTACGTCTAGTACTGACGGTAGTTGATCGTCAAGGCCATCTTCACCGTTAGCATTTTTCATAGTGTCCATTTGTGTAGCTAAGTTCTCATGTACTAATTGATTAGCACTATCCCAAGGCATTCCCATTGCTGGACGACCATCCCACTTTAGGTCTCTGCTCTGGCCGGCAGCATCGACATATTGTATAAATGCTTGTATTTGTTCTGTACCTTTAAATGCACCTTCACGCCAATGGTTAAGATCTCTTCCTGGATAAATTAATACATCTCCTACCCCTAAAGATACATATTCAAGAGTTTTATCTTTATGTTTTACTACTAATTGCCAATCATCGTGTACTGGATCATTTTCTAAACATAATGATATTGTATATTCAGAACTGGCACGATCTAAATGCGGATCTAGCCTCGCACCGGTTCTATATATTCTTCCATACGAGTATGTAGGCAACAGTTTCTTACCAACAGCTTCTTCAATATGCGGCTGTATTAGCAATGATAGTGTTTCTGTAAATATTGGAGAATATATTGAAAAACTTTCAGTAAGTCCAATTTCTTTATTTGAATCGTCATTGCCGTTCAAAAGACCTACACAGGTTGATACCATTCTAAATTCTGCACTAGCAAACTTACATATATCTTTGCTAACTACGTTACGCAATACTATTGCAAAGTCTTTTGAGTTTAATTCATTAATCATAATACTGGTACCATTCCAAATTGATCATACGGTGTTCCTGTTTCATCATGTACATCAAATCCTAAAGTTAATCGATGTCCTTCAAAAGCAGAAAGTGATTCTACTTTATGTCGCCTATGTCCAGGGCCAATGTATATATTTCCTACTTCATTGTTAATATCATATCCCTCAAATAGCGTTGTGCTATCTTTAGGATCTATACAAACATATCCATGCCACGGATAGTCGTGTCCGTGCCAATCTAATACTTCGTCGTGCAAATGACGATTTAACCAACTTTGCATCCACAAAGGTCTATCGTCGCCTACATGTTCTCTAATAATATTACACACTTCTTTAAACAAATTAAAGAAAGTAGGCGAAGGTGATGTAACTGCAAATATATTATAATACCTATAATTCCAAGTTAAGTCAGTTACTGGTAAGTGTTCTTTTACATAAGCCTGTGCTATATTTAAGTCATTAATCATTAACGATTGATGATCAATTACTGTTTGTGATTTATATACTTTATAGTCCATTAAAAAACTTTTCCTAGATTAATGTTTAGTACGCATCTATAATTACTGTTTTTAGCAAATGAACTTGCATGATAATAATGTCCAGGAAATACAACTACCTTTCCCTTTTCAGGAGTTATTCTCTGTTTAACAGTAAATTTGTTTTCTTTCATTACATCAAAGTCTTCACTATAATCTTCATTTGTTTCATTAAAAATAACAGTATCTCCGTCGCTATCATTTACATAATAAATTGCATTATAGTGCGGATACATACTATCAATGTGCGGCATATGCCAAGGAAGCGTTGACAATGGATTTGCATAAGTTAAATTAAAACGCATCCTTTCAAGTAGGTTAAATTTAATATCTGTACCCTTTAATTGATCTACTATACTTAGATACAACGGGTATATAGAATCAAATGTTGGCGACACCTGTTTTTGTTCTTCAAAAAGAAAGTGATTAAACCCTTGAATATTTGCTTCATCTTTTAATGTTGCTTCGGGGGTAACTAGGTTAGTATTAAAATACCAAGGAAACTGTAAGCTAGTAACTTTCTCATGTATAAAGTCTTGATATCCTAGCGATACTACATTTCTAATTTCAATAATATCGTCCATTATCCGCCCCTTGCAAAAAATACTAATGTTAATCTAGCACTATCGTCTGCTGAGCCAAAAAACTCATTAGGAGAATGCCAAACCTTTGGATCAAATATTACACATCTATTATATACATTTTCAATGACAGTATTAGGCGTAAAGTAAGATCGATGCTCTTCTCTGTACTTGCTTATATTTGCTCTGTCTTCGGGCGTAGCATACAATATGTCTTGTTTAAACTTATCATTATATTTGTTAGCCTGAGCATCGTGTCGATCGTTATATATTGTTGTGCCGCTATTAGTGGCTGGATTAGGATTTAAATATATTAACCCAGATACAGATAGCGTAGGATCATCGTCATGTACCCATCCACTACCATAGCTGCTATCAATTAAATGAAAGTTTGCCCACAAATCATTAAATCCTCGAAACATAGGTAAATGCTTTAGTAGTCCTCTAGCTAGTAGTTCAAACGACTCAACGTCAATTTGATTTAAAAAAGGACTTCGCTTTCCTGGATATGTACTAGGGTTTTCTCCAGCAACTTCGTAATGCTGCGACAATGCTAAGTTTCTCCACAAACTAGGACTTTCAAAGAAGTTATCAATTATCTTAGTAGGTAAAAACTTTGTTTTTCTTCTATTTTTTAAGTCGTTCTTAGCAATAAGCTCTGCACTATTTCGTGCATTATTATTGATAGTGTTTATGTCAATTGTCATTATGTGTTCCCAAAAAATACTAATGTTAATCTAGTGTCGTCTTTAGTAGTACCAAAGAAGTTATCAGCACTGTGCCAAGTCCTTGGATCAAACATTACACATCTATTCCATACACAATCTACATTTATTGCTGGTTTAAAAAATGCACGTTGTTCATCTCTATATTTTGCATACCCTTTTCTTACTTCTGGATCTGTACTTAATACATCTTCTTGAAACAATTTAGAATAATGCTCTCCGTTAATGTCAGCTGCACCTTCGTACATAGTAGTTCCAGTGTTTAACGGAGCATCTTTATTTAAATATATAATACCTGCAACGTCATGTTCTGGATTGTCGTCATGTACCCATCCCTTGCCCCAGGTTTCGTCTATTAGCTGAAAAGTAGATTCTACTTTACTTAGGCCAGTAAACATAGGTAAGTGTTCTAGTAATCTAATTTCTAATATTTCATATAGTTCAGAACTTAATTCACTTAACATTGATGTTCTTATACCGGGCCAGGTACCTCTTTCGCCTTTATAGTATTCTTGAGCTAATGCAAAGTCTCTCCATAAACTAGGAGTTTCAAAAAAGTTATCAATTACAGTAGTAGGAATGTGGGGGCGATCGGCTCGTACCATTAAATTTTCTCCGCAGTAAAGTTCATAGTTAACACTATTCTTGACGGTTCCATTTTAGGACACGAACTTGCATGATAGTGGTTCCCATCAAATATAGTAAATTTGCCTGCCTCTGGAGTACTACGATGCTTAGTGGAATACTTGTCGCTTTCCTCAGTTTGATTAAAAATGATAGTGTCGCCATCGCAGGTATTTAAATAGTACAATGCAGTATAATGATCAACGTCAAAATCAACATGCGGAGTATTATACACATATGGCATATTTGGTAATGTATAACGGGTTTTTAAAAGAAATCCTAATCTAAGACGCAATGTTGATACTAGCTTTAGACCTGCTGCTTCTATACCCTTTAAATACATTGGTGTAAATATATCTAGATATTCGCTTTGATTGCCATCACTAGCAAATAATAAATGAGAAAATCCCGGAGTACTAATACTTTTTTTATTTCCTAATTCGTATGTAGTATCTTCTAAATAATGCCACGGAAAGTCAACGCCTGTTACAGTATTATACATTTTACGTTGGTATTCTCTATCAACTAAGTTTGGTATTTCTATAATATCAGTCATCTTTTATCCTATAAGTTGTTCTATCAGTTCTAGCACCAGGTGGGTCTGTAGCAAGTCGTTGCCAACACGGAATACTAATAGATAATCTTTTGTCTGAAGGCTCTGCACAATGGTATGCCCTTGACGGAATATAAAGTGCATCGCCCGGTGTTAATGTTACGTCAATTGCAGTACGTAGTGTATCAGTATTTACCCTGCCGTTCATTCTACCTGTTTTAAAAAGATATGATATTCTATTTTCATATACTCGCCAACGAGTTTCTCCTTCAACTTGTATTATAAAGTTTGCAGGATAATCGTCATGTATTGTAAATGACTTAGATTTTTTTAGGCCAGCATATACATGTATTGCTGCATGCACATCAAACATTTGTTCAAATGTATCTAACAGTGCAGTTGTGTTATCATTACGATATCCGTAATTTGTAATAATTAAAGTATGGCCGTGATTAACATTATCAAATAGGAATTTTTTATCCTGAATAGGTTTATGATAATTCCACGTTTTAGCGTGTGCAGGTATATTTACTTTTTGATTGTCATGATCAACTAATTCAAAATCATAAAAAGAAGGATTATTCATGCAGTCTGCAACATCGTTCCATGTTAATAGATCCGAAGGGTTATCAATAAAGTCTTTAAAGAAACACGCTTTATCATCGTTTTCTAAGTCAACTTTTGTGAATATTTTTTCTGCAATATTATTATACATCAACCATCCTCATATTAAACGCTAACGAAATACGTTCGTTATCACTAGTACTAGGCATTACTCCGTGTGGAACATATGACGGAAACAAAATTAATCTTCCAGTCTTTGGAGGATATCGACAAGTTGCTCCGCTAATAGCAGTGAAGTTGTCTATTTGGCCTGCTGAAGAAATTACAAAGTCTTCTGTAAAGTTTTTATAAAAAATTAATTCGCTCTGATCTTGTTCAGCTTGTACATAGTATGTTCCGGAAATAAATGATCCGCCGTGTGTATGAATTTGATTAGAGTTACCTTTTTGATTTACATTAAACCAACCGTTAAGCATTTCTAATTTATATGCACCGTTAACATACCCATAATCATTAAGACAACTCATTGACATATCTGCAACAGCATCTACAAAATCTATAAATTCGTCGTGTTCTTGTAATTTAAAGTCTTTCGATTGCCATCCGCCATTGTTACTAATTAGTCGACCATCTGGATCTTCTGCACGTAGTTTATTACATAACTGTACAATAGGGGTGTTATCTATATTAGTATCTTCCCACCATACAGGTGTCGGAAAGTAAAAATCTGTATTCATCTAAAAACGTCCTTCATACTAAGTGTGTCGTGTTCAAAAGCAAATGTATGACTCCATCTAAAATCAATGGTTGGATCTATATAAGGACAATGCGGGGTGTTTGACTTATACATTGTAATCTTTGAATATTCTCCTGGTACCATTGCTAGTTTTTTAAATCCAAATTCTTCTGCTTCTTCATCGCTAAAGTTTTTCCATTGCGGTAGTCTATTAGTTAACGATAGGCTTTTATATCTGTTATACAGCGGGTGTGTATCATCAACTTGAAAGTCATAATGCAACCCATGTACGTTTCCTGTGTATTCGTATAAGTTAGTTCCGCTGCTTCCATAAGGATGATCACTAAGCCACAAGTTGCCAACAATGCCGTTCGGGTAATCAATGTGCGGTATTCTAAATGCTTCTATAGGTTTACTTTTATCCTTCCAATATAAGTTTCCCCATTCATGTACTGTGTCATTAACTATAGAGCTTTCTACATTGTTAATGTAATATCTTATTATAAGTTCAATTACACATCTTGTCAACCATTCCGGTAAATGAATTGTGTCAAAGGGATTTGGATCAGTAGATGTACCTGCGTTATTATTCTTTACTACTGGAAATGCTGCAATAAGATTCTTATAAGTTTCAAAGCAGTTTCCGTTAAACGGGTTATCAGCAATCCAATATCCTGTTTTTTCAGTTAATGCAACGTACTCAACATTCCATTCTTCAATTGTTTTAACTAACATTTCTTTGTCAAAAGAATTAGCATCAGGAGTACAAAAATTAAAATCTATTGTGTTACCCATTACCGGGTCCAATATTCATAGTCATTACAATTCTTTCTTCGTCTGATTTACTTTCTTGTACCCTATGCTTTAGCCAGGCTGGAAAAATAAGAACATCGTTAGTTTCGCACGGCACAGCCTTCCACAATTCTTCTTCAGGTATAATAGGAGTATTAGCTTTATGATATTCTAAAGGATCTCTAAATTCAATAAACCCACCTTCTTTAGGAAGTTTAAGATATGCAGTAACTACAAATAATGAAAAATTATGATTATGTTCTAGAGTTGCGCCGCCCTTTTTATGAGTGTTAATCCAAGAATTAGTTACAGTTGATCCACGGTGTTTATCAAAATTATTATGTTTCCAAAGTAAATCAAGTGGGTCGCCTATCCACTGTCTAAAGTCATGTAGCTCTGGCCACGTATGCGGAGGATCCTGAGATGCTGACGCAGTTGAAAAAGCTGCGCCAGTTTCTAAGACTGAATTATTAGGTGTTTGTGAAGTAAGTTCAGATATTAAACTAGTTAATGTCTCGTATGGAAAATTATACTTAAATTTCCATACAAGTTTTGGAAACGGAGATACATCAATTGCATTAAGCTGTTGCGACACTTGACTCATAAGTATCTTTCGCCAGCTGTAATCCCATGATGCAGCCTTCCATCTTTGTTGCATCTTCTAACAACTCTTGTCTTCCTTGGAAGTCAATAGATGTAATCCCATAAGGATTTAATTTAACATCAGCAAAGTCTTTTTCCATCTCTGCTAATTTTTCTTTTGCTTCTGCTAAAGATGCTTCTACTTTAGTAATTGCGATATCGAGTTCGATAATGAAGTCCATAATGTATTTCTCCTATTGTGTTTGTACTTAGTCATTACTGCCATGGTTCTTTTTAATCTTGACTTAAGGCTGTCGTGCTTTAAAAATATAGAATCGTTTGAATAGTTAAATGCTTTTTCTAATTCTTTGTCATCTTGCGTTGCATCGTCGACTATTAAATCTATATTGCTAATATTAAAATTACGCTGCACTGGAATATAGTGCATTAATGGTGTGCCTGCTTTAATTAGTGTTTCGCCTTCTAACACATGCCAATACAACTGTGCATTAACTACGTGCCCGTAACGAGGATCTAATATCCCATGTGCTGCCGTAAAGCGAGCTTCGTTATTATATGCTATAGGGACCTGTAATAATAAAATATCATCAGACGCTTTTACTCTCCAAGGTGTATCTACCTTTACAGCTACCTTTAATGATTTTTTAGGATCATCTAATGTAATTTCTGTTTGATGTTGGTTATGGTATCCAATATATCGTTTATTATCACCATCTTCGGTATTAAATCTTCTTGCTTCAGACCATTCAAATGTTGTATTATTATTTGCATCAGTTCTTATTGTAAAGTCTGCAGGCGCACATACTACATACCCCATTGACACTAATTTAGTAATCCCTGGGCAGTTTTTAGTGTGCATACTACCGTTATCTGGATCAGGAGGATCATTCCGTTGCATCCAACTACGCTTTAGTTTATGCGCAGGTATAATTGGAAAGACTTCTGCAACGCCTGGCTCCATTGAGTAAAAACGAACCCAAGACTTTTCTTTTTTAAACATCATCAATCCCATTATATATACGTTGTTTTAAAAATTCATAGTGTGTAGGCATTTTATTTACTTCTTCTATTATATATTTTTCGTATGCTTCAAAGTTCTTTTTTGTAAACTCTAACTGTTCTAGTCTGTTAGGTTTACTAAGTATTATTTCTTTTGTTGTCAATGGCCTAAATCCCATACCAGCAGCAATATATAATGCAGCAACAAATGTAGTATCTGGATACTTCCTAGCACTAGTTACTGTTCCTAGTAGGTTTGTATACTGTTGGCTTTTAGGTAACCATTCTTCGAAGTAGTTTTTTTCGTATTCGTGTTCTTCTGTGCAATATTTCCAGTAAGGTGTATCAGTGCGCATTGAGAGAGAATAATGCATAGAAATAAAATCTCTAAACTTTAATACTTCTATTTCTGTACTAAAGTTAAACGCTTCTATTTCTGTTCTCCCAACAAAGCCGTTTCTTCTGTTTAACATCTCTACTAGTTTAACAATGTTTTCGTGTGTTGTCAAGAGGCCTGTTGACTCTAATGGTTCAACAAATCCGTAACTTAGGCCAATACCTACTACGTTCTTAACCCAAGCACGTTCTCTTCTGCCATGTCGCATGTTAACGTGGTGCATTTCTGCATTTTCTGCACGTTCTATTGATCCTGTTGTTTTTAAATGTTCAATAAACTCTTGTTTAGCATCTTCAGCAGTTGTAAACTTTGACGAATACACATAGCCTGTACCAATACGATTCCATAACGGTATGTGCCAAACCCAACCATTACCTAATGCATGACAGTCAGTGTAGTTATGCATTTCTTCATCTTTGTTCTCGTAAGGCACACGGCAAGCCCAGGCACTGTCATTATGTAAGTGGCTATCAAAAGATTTAAACTCCGATCCCATACATTGCTCTAACAACATAGAACTAAATCCAGTACAGTCTAACCAAAGATCTGAAGTTAATACAGTTCCGTTATCTAATGTTAAACTTTCTAAATTACCTTTATCATCTTTTTTCTGATCAACTACTGTAGCTTTAATGTGTTTAACATTATTAGGAAGTGCAACTTTATCTCGCATGTACTCGCCAAATAATTTTGCATCAGTGTGATATGCAGTATCCCATTTAAAACTATAATGTCTATAAAAGTTACCGTCATTGGCAGTTTGTTTATTTGCATCAGCTATGTGTGTATGCAATGTAGCATAAAATCTAGCAAATGTATCAGGAGTATATTCATTAGGGTATAGTGTTGCTAACTCTGAATGTGTTTCGACGCCGCCTATTTTGTCTGTTAAGTCTAAGCCTTCACTAAAGGGATATTGAAAACTAGTTCCGTCATTTTCTCTAAAATTTGTAAATCGAATAGAGTTCTTATATGTTGCATTACAAGCAGCCATCCAATCTTCGTCTTCTAGACCTAAGTAATCTAAAAACAAATTAATTTGTCCTAGTGTACTTTCTCCAACGCCTACTGTTGCAATATCAGGTGATTCAACTAGAACAACATCAACCTCTGGACACAGTTTACTTAGTGCGGCAGCAGCCATCCACCCACTGGACCCACCGCCAACTATAGTAGTAGTTTTAATCTTCATAGTTGTCAACACCGCCATATATCTCATCTTTTAAGAACTGATAATGACTTGGTAATGTATCCATATATGCTGTTAATGATTCCTGTTGTTTGTGATATTCCTGGCGTGAATGCTCTAATGCTTCTATGCCGTTAACAGGGATTGCAGATCTTGCATCACCGTTGCTGTATTCTTCGCGTACTGATTCCGGAGTCGAATATGTAGCAATTCCCATGCCAGCAGCTATATAGTTTGCACCTTGGTTTGCTTCTTGAAAGGTATTTGCACTCTGAAGAGCCACTAATAAATTAGTATAAACATTATATTGAGGAATAAAATCATTAAACTGTAAAGGATGATATTCGTTAGTTTGAGTTGCCCAGCGCCAATAAGGAGTATCAGTACGCATTGATAATGCATAGTGCATAGATACAAAATCTCTAAAGCCAACTAAGTCATACTCTACACTAAAGTTATATGCTTCTTTTTCTGAATTAGTTATATATCCTTTGCGGCGATTTATTAGATCAACTAATTTAAGAATGTTTTCGTGTGTAGTTAACAATCCTGTTGACTCTAATGGTTCAACAAATCCGTAACTTAGGCCAATACCGACTACATTTTTTACAAATGCTTTGCGTCGATATCCGTGTTTAATTTTTATATGGAACATGTCAGCAGCATCAGCAATATCTTTTCCGTATGTTGCTTCTAGATGTTCTTTAAATTCCATCTGTGCGCCTTCTTTACTAATAAACCTGCTAGAGAAACAATAACCTGTACCAATTCTGCTCCATAGCGGAATGTTCCATACCCATCCATTACCAAGTGCATGACAATCAGTAACATTGTGCATTTGCTCTTCTCTATTAGTATACGGAAGTCTACATGCCCAAGCACTGTCATTGGCAAGATGTTTATCAAACGGAATAAACTCCTGACCCATCCATCCTTCTAATAACATTGATTTAAATCCAGTACAATCAATAAACAAATCAGCAGTTACGTTAGTGCCGTCTTCGCATAATATTGTAGTAATATTTTCTTTACTGTCTTTAATGTACGAATGTACGTCACCTATTTTATGTACTACCCCATTAGGAATACATATAGTATCTTTTAAGTACTCACCAAATAATCCAGCATCTAAGTGATATGCGGTATCATACTCAAAGTTAAAATGCCTTAGTTCGCGGTCTTTATTTCTAGTTTGTTTATTATGTAATGCAAGTGCAGTGTTAGATGATGCATACATTTTTGCAAATGTATCAGGAGTAAATTCGTCAGGATATAATGCAGCTAGGTGGCCGTGTGTTGCTAATCCCGAATTACAGTCAGTAAAATCATAGCCAGAACCAAATGGATATTCAAAACTAGTTCCGTCATTTTCTCTAAAGTTTGTAAAACGAATAGAGTTTTTATATGTTGCATTACATGCAGGCATCCAGTCTTCGTCTTTTAACCCTAGTAATTTTAAATACCTGTTTATGTGCCCTAGTGTACTTTCTCCGACTCCAACAGTTCCGATCTTTTTAGATTCAACTAATGTAACAGTTACATTAGGGCAAAGTTTACTTATTGCAGCAGCTGACATCCAACCACTTGAGCCGCCGCCGATAATTGCTATACTTTTAATATCCATAAAAACTCCTAGTTTGTGTATATCTAATATTTATAAGCACTTCGGCACATAATTTTTAAATGTGGTAAGATAGAACCAGAAGCCCTTAGGCTCCTGATTAATATTACAAAATTTATAGTTTAGGCAGTTGCAGTATAAGCTGGACCAGTAGTCCTGTACTTATATACACCTCTAGTACCTTTGTATAGCATTTCAGCAGCATTATAAGTTAACGTAAGATTTGATGCGTCTAACGTTACTACTATGTTATCTTTTTTTACAAACGATACTAAGGGGCATGAAATTGCTTTTGCAAGTCCTATGTTTTCTACAAGTACTGGGCTAACAGCAGTTAGTGTTGGCATAATTATTCTCCTTTAAATTCTTTTATTACTGATTGCCGTGCCAGCCGCTAAAACGTTTCCAGCATGGCATTTCAATACTAGACAGCTTGGCCGGACTATCAGCACTTGGTTCAGTAACTGCGTCTAGTGCCATCTGCTCTTCCTCGGTTACAGCTTCGTCTCTAGCTGGGACCGCATCAAATGTTGTTTTAACTCCTGTAATGTGCGAAGCCCAAGGACCTGATGCACTTATACTACCTTCAGCAACAATTTCTTTATAAATCATGTCTAATTGATCACCTACATCACCGTATGCAATTTTTCTTGCTATTTCTGGATCAGTAAATGGAGCATCTCGCTCTACCCATACCATTGTTTCTTGTGCCGGGCTCCACTCTAGTGTCCAGTCAAGTTGTACATCATCAGGTGCGTCTACCCATTGGATAGTTGCATCGTCTCCGTTGTAAATTTCAAAATCGTCTCCAGGCTCTTCAATCTGTCCAATTGTTCCCTGAATATCCATTAATGCTTTTTTCATTTTATCTATACTCCGTTATTACGGCCATTCCAGGTCGTCCATTTGAGCCTCTATGGCCATTATAATATCCACCGCGGCCACCTGAGCCCGGTGCGCTGTGTGATTGGTGATTGTGTGCAAAGTTGCCACCTTGTGGATGACCTCCTGCTGTTGAGCCGCCCCAAAAACTCTTTCCACCAGGGCCAATACTTTCGTGATGACTGCCGCCGCCACCGCCATATATGTTTACTGTACCACCACTACCTACGCCACCTAATCCACCCGAGTGTTGATTGTTTCTATTTGCTCCATATCCACCACCGCAAGATAAGTAAGGTCCGAAGCTACTGCCTCCTCCATTACCACCTGCACCTGAATAATATGTGCCATTTGATTCGCCACTAATTGATACTGACGAACTTGAAATACTAGTTACATCGAGTATACGTTCTGCATAGCCACCTGCTCCGCCACTTTCTCCGTGACCGGATCCAGCCCCACCGCCGCCTACTAATGCAATATGTATATACCTAACACCTGCAGGTCTATTCCATGTACCACTACCAGTAAATGTTTGAATACTACGAAGTCCGATATCACCGTAAACGTTACCACTACCATTTGAGCGTAAAACTTGATTAGCACTACCAACTGATGTTAGTCCAGTACCACCTTTGGATACTGCTGCTGTTCCCGTAACAACATTAGTACCTAAATTAACTGCGTTCGTTGCTAGTTTATTAGATCCAACAGCACTGTTAGCTATTTTAGCAGTAGTTACTGCATTGTTAGCAATATCAGAATTTTGAACATTGCCGTCAATAATACTGTCTGAAGTAATGCGTTTTAGTGTATCGTAATTAAATGCCATTTCTTTTCCTCTTGTATATACTTATCAATAGAACATTGTTACTACACAGTAACCTGGGCGTCCATTTGAGCCTCTATGGCTGTTAAAATAGCCTCCGGATCCACCTGATCCAGGCGCACTATGATTTTGATGATTGTGGCTAAAATTGCCACCTTGTGGGTGTCCAGCTGCAACGGCGCCACCCCAATAGCTATCTCCGCCAGGCGAAGATCTATTATGATGTGATTGTCCGCCACCACCGTATGTGTTTACTGTACCACCACTACCTACGCCACCTAATCCACCCGAGTGTTGATTGTTTCTATTTGCTCCATATCCACCACCTGCTGACAAATACGGTCCGAAGCTACTGCCTCCTCCATTACCACCTGCACCTGAATAATATGTGCCATTTGATTCGCCACTAATTGATACTGACACGCTAGAAGTTCCACTCATATCAAGTATGCGTTCTGAATAGCCACCTGCTCCGCCACTTTCTCCGTGTCCTGAGCCACCTCCGCCACCACCTGTTATCTGTACTTTAATATATCTAACGCCACTTGGTCTGTTCCATGTGCCACTGCCTGTAAACACTTGCATGCCGTATAATCCAGTAGGCGCATAAACTAGTCCGTTATTGCCAGAGTTTATAGTTAGTGCTTGATTAGCACTACCAACTGATGTTAGTCCAGTGCCACCTTTGGCTACTGCTGCTGATCCTGTAACAACTGTAGTACCTAAGTTAACTGCACTTACAGCAAGGTCTCCTGATACAACTGTGCTATTAGTAATTTCATCACTACCAACTGCATTAGATGCTAGGTCTGCGGTCTGTACTGTGTCGTTAACAATACCTGCTGTTGTGATCTTTTTTAGTGAACTGTAATTAAATGCCATTTTCTAACCTTTGCCTTATTGTTTAATAGTAATTAGTCACTACGCAGTAACCCGGACGTCCGTTTGAACCTCTGTGTCCATGAAAATATCCACCTGCTCCGCCACTGCCTGGTGCGCTGTGGTTTTGGTGATTGTGGCTAAAATTGCCACCTTGTGGGTGTCCAGCTGCTGTCGAACCTCCCCAAAAACTAGATCCGCCCCAGCAAGAACGTCCGTGGTGATTAGTTCCACCGCCGCCATATGTATTAACGTTGCCGCCACTACCTACGCCACCTAAGCCGCCTGAGTGTTGGTTGTTTCTATTTGCTCCATATCCACCACCTGCTGATAAGTAAGGACCAAAGCTGCTGCCACCTCCATTACCACCTGCACCTGAATAATATGTGCCATTTGATTCACCACTAATTGATACTGATACAGAACTAATACTACTTACGTCGATAACTTTTTCTGAATAGCCACCTGCTCCGCCACTTTCTCCGTGTCCTGAGCCACCTCCGCCGCCACCTGTGATCTGTACTTTAATATACCTTACATTAGATGGCCTGGTCCATGTACCGCTACCTGTAAACACTTGCATTCCTTGAACACCGTGTTCTTTGCTGCTAATTGCTGAACCATTAGATATAATAGTACGATACGCTCCGCCAAACGGATTAGTTGTTCCTAACCCGCCCTTTGCTACTGGTAA
>Ga0209092_10001672_pt1 | contig 21263 bp, 23 predicted proteins | sample FraStrMetagenome_FD_187446 | JGI IMG/M metagenome (GOLD analysis project Ga0209092, IMG submission 187446) | Marine eukaryotic phytoplankton communities from Arctic Ocean - Fram Strait ARC3M Metagenome (SPAdes) (version 2) | ecosystem: Environmental > Aquatic > Marine > Oceanic | place: Fram... | reverse complement strand
CAATAAAAAACAATAAAAACAATAAAAAAAATAAAAAAAAAATAAAAAAAAATAAAAAACAATAAAAAACAATAAAAAAATAAAGTTTGTTTTTGCCATACTTTTTTCTAAAAAGTATATAATGAGTTCAAACCAATACACCGTAAATATTGTGAATGCCGATGAATTATATATAGGAGGAAGAAAAATAGAAGCATTGGAGTTGGGTGTTCTCGTCTCAGATGACCCGACATATGGTATAGGAATAGGTACGGATAAACCCAGATTAAGGCTCGACATATCCGGAAATAGTGGCATAAGAATACCGGTTGGGACAACCAGTGAGAGACCTGTCAATGGAAGATTTTTAAATCCGCCTAATGGCGCAACAAATTTATTAGGTATTTTAAGATATAATACAACAACGGAAAAATATGAAGCTGTTTGCGATAGTGAAAGTTTATCTGTAGACCCTTCTTGGTGTAATTTTGTTATGGAAACTGGCACTGTGGGAAATAACAAAGTGGGAATTAATACTGGAACAGGAATACCCAGTCAAACATTGGATGTAAGTGGGCAAATTGGTATAAATGATTATATTATTCACAATGGTAACACAGATACTAAAATAGGATTCCCCACTAATGATACATTAACAATAACTACGAATGGAACCGAAAGAATGCGAGTTGACAGTAGTGGTAAAGTTGGTATCGGTGTGGGCCACTCACAGACCACTAAATCTGAATTACATGTTAAAGGGAGTATATCTGTTTATAAAAATGCAAGGGACACCGATAACCAAGCACAGTTGGCCAATATTTATTTAGATGTCAATGCAACCGGAAAAGGTTCAGGTATAATTTGGAAACCAGAGTATGATGATGGTGGCAATCCATATACCAAAGATTCGGCAGGTATATATTTTCAACATGAAGGCCAACATTTTACGGGTGGTTTGAGTTTTTACACAAATAATAAACTAACACATGGTGGCGTGGCAGAAGAAAGAATGCGGATTGATGCGTCCGGCAACGTGGGTATCGGCACTGCTTCGCCTGGAGAAAAATTAGAAGTTGCTGGTAATATAAAAACGACAGGGTATTTAGAAATTGGTGGCGATTCATTTCAAATTTCAGGATCTCATCAAGTCTCAAAAGGTCTTAAATTTTTTATCAGCACCGACTACGAGTATGCTGACTTCGTGAATCTGGATTTTGTTAGAATTGGAAGCGGTCTAAAAAGTTGTGAATTGCGCGTTTATGGTGATGAGAGATTTTTCTATGGTTCACATGACTATTGTTATATTAGAAACAGACCGAGTCAAGATAGACCACATGGACAGTTATATCTTTACTATGGTTATATCAACGGGTCGGAACGAAATACTGGTGTTTTCTTAAGTGCATCACCGAGTGAGAGTAATTATATAAATAACGGTGGCAAAGTGGGAATCGGCACTACTTCGCCAAGTGCTAAATTACATATTAATGAAACAGGAGTAAGTCAGCAAGCATTGAGGGTATCGGTTCCAAATAACCATTCTGGTACGATAGCAATGTTTGAACGAAGTGGAGCAGTTGGATTACGTATCAGTGGTTCCAACGGTTGGCTATGTATGAATAGTTCTTATGCATTAAGTTTTTCAGCAAGTAATCAATCAGGTTCACACTCACCATCACATATGTTAATTAACAATGCTGGCAACGTTGGTATCGGGACTACTTCGCCAAGTGAGAAATTAGAAGTGAATGGAACTTGTAAAATAACAAATAGATTAGAAATTATTAGTCATGGAACTGCATTTCAAATTACAGGGGGTCATACCCCAGCACGTGGTTTAAAGTTTTTACATAGCGAAGGAACATATTATGCCGATTTTCTTGGAATTGATTATCTACGTTTTCAGGATGGCTATGCTTTGAAAGGTTTCAATATCCAAGGTCATAATGAAACGCTCGATGTTGGTAAAGTAGGAGAAAGAACGGATATACGGCTTTTTGGAAACGGTCATTTATATGCTACTTCTATAATAACTAGTGGCGTTGGTTGGCTGACATCATCTGACCTACGAATTAAAAACAACATTGAAACAATTCCAGATGACATTGCCCTTCAAACATTCAGGTCATTGGATGCAAAGTATTATAATTACATTGACAATGCGTTCTCTGACGAAAAACAATTTGGATTTATTGCACAGGAGGTGAAAGAAGCAATTCCAGAGGCTGTTAAACTTATGGAGAGAGCACTTCCAGATGAGCAGCGCGTGGTTGATGTATTATGGAATATCACCAATAATAATAGTTATTCAATGGAATTATCATCAGAAGTTCTGGCTCCAGGCAAATACGAGTTTCATTTTACGGAACCCGAGTCTGAAAGTTATGGTTTCAATGGTGTGGAAATGTTGGACACCTTGGATGGAAAAACATTTCAATGTAAGGGTAAAACATGGACACTAAAAACAAAATATTCAAGGGTTGAACTGTATGGTTCAGTTGTGAGTGATTTCCATACTATTATTAAAGATAAAATATTTACAGTGGCCTATGCGGCTCTACAGGAAGTGGACAAGACGCAGCAGAAGCATGCTGCCACTATTTCAGCAGCAGAGGCAAAGCTCACAGCAGCAGAAGCAGAAATAGCAACATTGAAAAGTACCCTCACCGACGTATTATCCAGACTAGCAGCATTAGAATTAAATTGAATTACTTTTTTATATTTTTTATGTTTTTAAAAAATATAATATGACAACTATTTACAGATTTAAATTTTCTGAAGATTTTCTTCCCAAATTGGTAGAATTTTCTACCATTCATAGGCATGATAAGTCAATTGACTTTAAAGAAGCTTTCGATGAATGGAAAGATGAAAATCGCGGCATTATTACAAAAGAAACAATTCGTTTAGAAAACATTGGTTATAATGGTGATATTTTTGATAAAATGTATAAAAGTGCCAGGTATTACTTCAAAAATAAAGAAACAGAAAAAACAACAAAAAAACGACGTGTTTATATTAGACAAGATAAAGACTTCATTAATACTATTGATAGACATTTGGTCGATATCGTTTTAAAACCATCAGACGCATTTGATGATTTTAAAAAAAATAATAGTGAAATTTATGAAAATGAATGTTTACGCATTGGTGAATTTTTAGATAAAAAACAAACATACAATAAAATTAAAAAAACTTATAAAAATAGATACTTTTTGTTAGCCAAACATTGATTTGAATGAGGCAAAACTAACTTCTTTCACAATATTTTCTTCTTTGTTTTTTCGAAGCCATTCAAACTCACTAATTTTCCCGATATACAAATATTTATTACTCTTCTTTGCTACAATTTTTTTTCTATCACCCTTTTTTACTTCCTTCTTTTTCACCTTTTTCTTCACAAAAACACTTTCTTCTTCAATCTTTTCTTCAACCTTGTCTTCAACCTTTTCTCCCTTATCGTTTCCCGTCTCAAAATTTTCATCAAATTCTTCTTGTTGTTTTTTAATATCATCAAATCTATCTACATATAAACTTGTGCAAAAATTCATAATAACAAATTTTCGAGCAACAGTCTCCAAATAATTAAATTTAATGTTTTTATTATCACACCAATATTCAAATCCTTCTCTATCACCATTATAAAGCATAATTACCAAACCATCCGGTGTATTTTCAATGACAGAGGTATTTTTTGTGATTTCATTATTTTGGCTTAAATCATGTTCCATGTCTTTCAATGAATATTTATCTTCATATAATACGGTTGGTTCCTTTTCTTCTTCAACCGGTTCCATTAAATCATTATCCATTAAATATTTTCCTATAAGCCAGGATGTCATTGCTACACTCGCAATTGATAGTAAAGATGTTACAATTATTCTATTCATTATATTATAATAGTTATTATTTATTGAGGTTTCAAACACACAATATTCGTTGCCCATAATAGAATCCATAATAAATATACATTTACTTTTTTTTTAACTTATTTTCATAAATATTTTAAAATTTTCATAAATATTTGAAAATAAAAATATTTGAAAATAAAAATATTTGAAAATAAAAATATTTGAAAATATATATGAATGTCCCTGTTGATGAAAAGATGTATAATAGAATAAAAAGGGCAATATATAAAAAAAATCCCAAGCACAGTGCGTATAGAAGTGGAATGGTAGTTAAAACCTATAAAAAAAGATTTGGAGAGAAATATGGAAAAAAGAAACCATATAAAGGAAAAAAAACAAAAAAACGTGGATTACAACGTTGGTTTAAAGAGGAATGGGTAAATCAAAGAGGAAAAGTAGGTTATAAATACAAAAATGATATTTATCGTCCATCTAAAAGAATAACAAAAAAAACACCGATAACACATGGTGAATTATCCAAGAAGCAAATTAAAAGAGCGAGGAAAGAAAAATATACAAAGGGGAGAGTGAGAAGATTCAACGGAGGGACCGCTAAAGCAATTTTCAGAAAGAAAAATAATGTTTCAGGAAATATCATTTTTGAACAACTAAAAAAAGGTGTTAGGGTTAATTATGATATTAAAGGTTTAAAAAACGGAAAACATGGGTTTCATATCCACGAAAAAGGAAATTTTAAAAATGATTGTTTAAAGGCTGGCCCACATTTTAATCCAAGTCATGATAAACATTCTGGAAGAAAAAGCAAAAAAAGACATGTTGGCGATTTAGGCAACGTTATTACGAAAAATGGAAAAACGAAAGGCTCTTTTATTGATAAAAAAATATCATTAAAAGGTAAAAATAACATAATAAGTAGGAGTGTTGTTGTGCATGATTTAAAAGATGACCTTGGTAAAGGCGGCGACGACGAGTCTCTCGAAACAGGCAATGCTGGAGCCAGATTAAACTGTGCAAAAATTACAAAAATTTAAAATATCTAAAATAATTATATGTATCATACAATTATTGTAGGTGGCGGCATTGCCGGATTATATACGCAATATAAATTATTAAAAAAAAGCAGCAAAAGCAGCAAAAGCAGAAAAAGCAGAAAAAGCAGCAAAAGCAGCAAAAGCAGCAAAAGCAGCAAAAGCAGCAAAAGCAGCAAAAGCAGCAAAAGCAGCAAAAGCAGCATTTTATTAATTGAAAAAAACAATTTATTGGGAGGAAGAATATACACACATAAGGTGAATGTTAAAGGGAAAACACATACAATGGAAGCCGGCGCAGGAAGATTCAACGACAATCATAAATTGTTGTTGAGTTTAATAAAAGAACTTGGTTATAAAAATAAGATAATTAAAATACCAAGCAATGTAAATGTTATATGTACCAAACCAAAATGGCAAAATGACGAGATTTCAAAATTCTCTCCATATGATTATTTAGATTCTATTTTGGGACATTATAAATTAAAAACAAATATGAAAAATATTAGTTTTGAGAATTGGTTAAAAAAAAATATAGACAACAAAATTATCTCATTTTTAAAGGATATTTATCCTTATAAAGATATCTTTAAGGCTAATGCCTTTGACGCATTGAATCTATATAAAAGAGATTTAAATATCAATAATAACTTTTATATTTTGCAAGGTGGGTTGATGCAAATAACGGAAAAATTAAAGAAGGAAATAATATCGATGGGTGGTGTTATAAAGTTGAATACGGAATTGAAAAATATTGAAAACATCGAAGGGAGTTATTTAATTAAGACGAATAAGAGTGATTATTTGTGTGAAAAACTTATTTTGACAGGACAGAAGCCAGATTTACTTAAAATAAAATATCTTAAACCTGTGAAAAAATTAATAGATACAGTAAGAAACGCAAATTTATGTAGATTTTACTTCATTTTTGATACTAAAAATTGTTCTTGGTTTAAAAATATAAAAAAAACGATAACGGATTCAAAATTATCCTATTTTATTCCTATTAATTATGAAACGGGACTTGTTATGATTAGTTATGTTGATGAATATAATGCAAAATATTTGAAAAAAATGGAAATGGACAGTAAACCAAAACTAGTAAATTATTTATTGAATGAATGTGAAAAAATGTTTGGTATAAAGAAGATACCAAAGCCGATATGGACAAAAAGTTTTTATTGGGAATGTGGTGTAGGTAATTGGAAAGTTGGTGTAGATAGTAAATTAATTGAAAAAAAAATAAGTAAGCCGATGAGAAATGAAAACATTTTTATTTGTGGAGAGAATTATAGTAGTGAATCACAATCTTGGATAGAAGGTGCTTTAAAAACAGCAGAAAATGTGTTGTCAAAAATAAAATAACTAATATATATAAAATGCCAAAAAGTAGAAAGAAAACAACTATGAAACAAAGTAGAAAGAAAACAACTATGAAACAAAGTAGAAAGAAAACTATGAACAAAAAACCAAAGAAGAAAAATGGATATTATTTTTTCGCGGATTATCCAGAGTTTAAACCAAATCTTTCTCCGAAAGAGATGTTCAAATTGGGCAGTTTTGGTGGAACTTATTGGCGACCAATTCATTCAAAAGTTGTAAAGAAAAACCTTAAAAATCTTCATAAAAAATACCCATGGTGGAAAGGTATTCCCGAAAATCATTTATCACAATCTATATATGACAAAAAAATAAATAAATATGGTGTAAAAGTTGGTACTACTTTGGATTTTTGGGAAGGAAAGTCGTGGATAAAAAAATATCATCCCTATGGGTGGGTGCACTGGTATTGTGATTTTTTTTCAGGAAAAAGATGTCCCGATGATGAAAGACAAATAAAAAGATGGAAAGGATTGGCGGGACATCGCGGTAGATTTATGCGTTTTTTAGTAACACAAATACTAAAAAAAGGAACAAAAAAAGATTGGGATAATCCAGAAATAAGTCCCAAGATACGACAAGTATTACAGCATTGGGGATATAAATTAACGAAAAAAGATTTTAATTATGAGGAAACGAGGCGGCGATAAGAGGCATTTCACGTAGTTTTAGTTTTCGAGCCAGTGTTTGAGATTTCTGGTATTCTCACGCAGTTTGCGATAAATAAATCGTTGTATCCAATGCAAATCTAACCATGCGATTTCACGAGCATGGTTATTGTATATAGACATTGCATTGACATCATATTGGTCCCCCTCTGCACTCCCATCACTTACGAAGTTCGTGCTAATTATACTTTGCATGTTTCTTGAAAATTTGTTTTGCATTTCATTATTCGAATCTAGCGCATAATAAAACCACATTCCACATATAAATAAAAATATAATACTAATGCATAATATCAAGCTTAAATCCCCTCCTGACTGATTGACGCTTTTGCTTCTGGACCTGCCTCCGGACCTGCTTCTGGACCTGCCTCCGGACCTGCTTCCCGACCTGCCTCCGGACCTGCTACTGGACCTGCTGCCGGACCTGCCTCCGGACCTGCTTCTGGACCTGCCTCCGGACCTGCTACTGGACCTGCTGGAAACAGACATACATCCTTCATGTCCAATCATTATATTTAATGCTTTAAATACACTTGATTTTTGCATTTTTTTACAATTTTTAATATATTTTTGCAATATAATTTTTGATGTGTTCGATTTTCTCATTTTTGGTGATTGATTATTTTTTAAATGACGTAAAAAAAAATTTCGAATACCAGGTTCCATTTGTTTAGAAAGTGTTTGTTTCGATATATTATTATTTTCTTTCATTTCAGGTATAAAAAGTTTTCCAATAATATCTCTTAAAATAAAAAAAAAGTAATTATTAATAGATTTTAATATTTCTTTTTCGGTATTATTTAAAATATTTCTACCCACTGATTTTCTACTCTTTGATTTTCTACTTACTGATTTTCTACCCACTGATTTTCTACCCACTGATTTTTTACTCACTGATTTTCTACCCACTGATTTTTTACTCACTGATTTTAAAAGGGCGTTAAATTTTTTAACTGTATTTTTATGTATTTGTTCGTTTTTATCAGAAAAAAATGTTTTATAACTATGTTTAAACCCTATAATTTTACAAATATTATTAAATATTGATTCATTTTCTTTTGACCCATCCATAAATTCCATCATTCTTGAAAAATCCAAAGCATAATTCAAAGCATCATTCAAAGCCATATATATATTTATAATATAATTAAAATTACAATGATGCTTTTCTTAATTCAAATAATTCTTCAATTGAGTCGCATAAATTTGGAACTTTATAAAGAATATAACTTTGATTAGGATTATTTGGATGAAGTCTTACCAAATACATGTATCTAATTTTTTTTTCATAATTTCTTTCGAGGATTGCTTTGTAAGTATTTAGTTGGAGAGAATAATGCCAGAAATTGGCATTTGGCATAAAATCAATGCAATCTGTTGTTGCAGATTCCCATGAATTTGTTTTTTTAATTTCTTTTGAGCGTTTCCAGTCATAAATATCAATACTGCCATCTTCATTTTCAAATGTCATGTCAATGGAACCAGCCATTTTTAATTCTTTATCATAAACCATCCATTCTGTTCTGTATGGTTTAAAATCTTTATTGTCATTATAAAATTTCATGAAATATTGAAATTCGATAGTGTCATTTTTTACCGGTTGTTTGTTGTAAAAACATTCAATATCGTAATGCAATTTTGTTCCTGCATCACTGGCTTCTTTTCCATTTTTTCTCCATAAAGCGTTAATCTCTTGAGCAGTAAGTCCAAAATATTTATTATCTTCCCATTTTGTTGATTTCATCATTTTTTTAATGATTTTTTCCGCATTAAAATGTGGAAAATGTGAGTGATTCCACTTTGTGACTGACATGAAACCAGAATCACCATCAATTGTATAGATATGTGGGCCTTCGTCGAATGATATATGGGTGTCTCTTTCGTGTTTGTTTAAATTTTGAAGATATGTATTCATCATTTTTATTAATTGTTTTTAAATATTTTGAAAACAATCAATTTATAATAAATAAGCGTTGTGTAAAGGAATTCTAATACTCATATATACATTTTTTAATAAAGTAGATATTTCTTGATACATTTTATGGTAATTTTTTGTTAATAATAATAATGTTCCTGCGCTTAATACAAGCATTTTATCGTGCTTGTCGAAATTTCTTTCAGCCCATGGCCAGAATACAAAAATAACAACTAACCCAACATACACTGCAAAAACATCTTCTACAACTTCTTCTAAATGATGGCTATAATTACTTATATGCAGTTTACTAATTAAAAATAACAAAACGATGCAGACTTTTAAAACAACAAAAATTTTATGATACGGTTTCATCCTATAATATACTTTTAGAAAAAGTATAGCAAAACTTATACTTTTTATAAAAGTATTAGTTTGGCTTCTATTGCATCTAATCTTGCTTTTAATGTAGTGTTTTCTGCCTCTAATGTAGTTATTTTTGCTTCTGCTGTTGCCAGCTTAAGGGTCTGCTCTTCGAGCTTTGTGTGTGCTGCTGTAAGCTTGGCTTTCTCCTGCTGTTGTATCCTGTCTATTTCTTGCGATGCTGAAAAATTAAGTGCAAACAATTTTTGCTTATCAAGGGTATGGAAATCATCTACTTCTTTACCATATAAAAACACATTTTGCCATTGCTCTTCAAATATGAAACTTTTTGGGTCATTTTCCAAACTTGTGATTTCTTTTTTACATTCGTCATTTCCTGACGGGTCGTTGCTCATGTAAAATCTGTATTTAATATTGCCACTCGCGTCTTCCAAGTCAGAAATAGTAAGTTTGTAAGTGTTATTTCCGGATGCATCAGTTAGTGTAGTCCATTGAGAATTTTCAATATTGCGCATCTCGTTAGGAATGATTCCTTTTTGTATGGAAACGGCCATCGGCATATTCTCTCTGACTTGCTGCGCAATGAAACCAATAGTTTTGTCTGTTCCCTTGATTACCTTATCTTTATATTCGTAAAAGCAGCAAGAAATATCACGGAGCTGTTGGAGTGCAACGTTATCACTTACGTCGAGTATGTTAGTTTTTATTCTTTCGTCAGATGTTATAAATAATTGACCACCGCAATATATACCATTTTGTGTTTTAAGAGATATTGTTGGAAAACCGTAGGTGTTCGTAAACCAAGTTCCACTCCACGTATGTGTTGAATTATAGTATGGTAAGGAAACACCATATAATGTAACCGACTGGCCATGATAAAATGCTCCATTATAACTTCCGTATATTTCCAATGGATACGAAGGCGAAGTAGTCCCAATTCCCACGTTGCCGCCAGCCCCTTGTAAAATTAAATCATTTTCCGTATGAAGTTTCAAAGTTCCATCATTGTTTAATAAATAACCTGTTTTGTTATTCGATATTAATTCAACAAATGTATCAACACTACCTGATTTTTCAACTTTTATATTACCCGACACATCTAATGCTCTATCATTTTCAGGACTTGATGTCAGCGTACCTACTCCTGTAATATTTGTATGTGCACCAGCAACAACGGTTGTCGCATTGCCGGTTACATTGCCTGTTACATTGCCGGTTACATTGCCGGTTATTACACCACCTACCGTTAAATTATCAGAAATGTCCACATCACCATCATGGTCTATTGTCATACGTTCTACAGGATTTCCACCAGCAAATGTTGAAAAAACTAAAGAACTATCTCCAGCATCATTTGTTGAAATAGCACTTATTCTCGCTTGATATGTTAATGAATTTGATTGATTTAACCTAAATTCTATTACACCACCATCATTGCCACTGTATGCTGATACAGCCCTTGTTAGTTGAATTTTGGGATTTGCATATTGATTATATAATTGTAAGTTTGACCCACCAAACGCCTGCCATCCGTCGAGTGCCCAGGCTTCATATTGATTTAATTCAGTATTGTATCTTAAAACACCGCTTAAATCTGTAGGGCCATTTCCCCCAGTTGTGGGGCGTTGAACGTCTGTCCCCACTGGTATTCTAATGCCGTTAGAACCAGAAATATCTAATCGTAGCTTGGGTGCACTGGTTCCTATACCTACATTGTAGGACGGGTCTATTACAACCAATGTACCTAAATTTAAGGATTGAATTCTTTTTCCATCTACGGTTAGACGTTTTGTTACTATATCATCTATTGTAAATTTACTTGTCATATATAATACTTTTTAGAAAAAAGTATTGCAAAAATAAACTTTATTATTTTGTTTTTTTTTGTTATGCTTTTTATAAAAAGCATGTGGAAAGTTAGCAAAGAAATACATTTAGATTCCTTCACCAAATGCTACAAAAATATTATTACTATATCAGGTGTGGCAGATAATATGAAAAATCATATAAAAACGATATCGAGGAAAACATTATCACCGTTTAAAACGTTTGATTGTTGTAAAGAAACGTCACACTGCGCGCATGCTTTTGTAGATGAAAATACAAAAGAATTCATAGATATAGAGAATATAGATGTTGTGATGAATTTGTTGAATACATTAGGATATTCGCTTGATTTTGATTTAACAAAAATTATGTTAAAAAATAAAAGTAGTAAAAATTTATTATTTTATGTAATAAAATTAAAAAATTGAAATAATTTTATATATTTTTTTATATTTTAAAAAATGGATATTAATCTGGAGAAATATGAAAAAACAGACATTGAGAATATAAAAAAATATATATCTTCACTAAATGAAATGGAATTGAAAGCACTTAAAATAGCGGAAGAACATTTAGAAACATCATTTAACATAGTTAAAAGCATTGGGTATCAAAAATGGATAAAAAAATAACATATAATAATATATGCCCTTTGATGAAAATGATGAAAAGGATGAAATTATTATACAAACTGGTGGTGAAATGAGTCCTAGTGGAATTGTAGGTGTTACATTGGCAGCTGCTTATGGAGCACCATTATTAATAATTATGGCGATTTTGTTGTATTTGTATAATTTGGACCATATTAAAGAATTACAAGAAAAATGGGTTGAGTTGATAAGGATGGAGTTAAAAATGCAAATGAGACTATGTTCGACTTACGATTTAAAAATATCAAAAATGAAAGGTAATCATCATAATCACGACTTTTCAAAATTATTTATTCTTAATAAAATTAAAAAAAATTATTTTTTTGATAAATTAAATGGTGAATGGAATAGAGGAGTATCTTTTAAAACTATTTTTGAAGATAATATCATTAAAGAAATGCTAAAAAATGAAAACATAAAAATAACTAAAGAATCTATTATTAAATATATTGTTTTTGACATTTTTTTTAGTAGTATTAATGATGTTATAATAGATGAAATATTAAATGATTTAAAAAAAAATGGATTGAAAGATGCTAAACCTAAAAAAAATAAAAAAGATAAAGCACTAAAAGAAGCAGGTACAGAAGCAGGTACAGAAGCAGGTACAGAAGCAGGTACAGAAGCAGGTACAGAAGCAGGTACAGAAGCAGGTACAGAAGCAGGTACAGAAGCAGGTGCGGAAGCAGGAGAAGCAGGTGCGGAAGCAGGAGTATCTGATAAAAATAAGAAAAAAATGGAAGATTTAAATAAAAAAATAAAATTAAAGACCTTACAACGAATTGGTGGAAGACTTAAGGCTTTAATGAATAAAAGATATACAAATGAAAGTATAGCTGCATCAGGAGAGAAAAAAAAAGAAGAAATGAAAGAAATATCGCAGCCTAATGATAAAGTAACCGTTGGAAAAATTCTAGATATAATAGACGATGAATTGGATTTTTTTTTAGGTGGCGAAAAAAATAGAGAAAAGGGTAAAGAAAGGGAACAGCAAGAAAAATATGACGGTATGAAGAACACTTTAAAAGAATTGGCTTCTAAAGAGGTTAAAAAAAAAGTTCATGAGAATGAAAGGGAACAGCAAGAAAAATATGACGGTATGAAGAACACTTTAAAAGAATTGGCTTCTAAAGAGGTTAAAAAAAAAGTTCATGAGAATGAAAGGTTCAATACACCCAAAAAACAAAAAGGGATTATGTATAAAATGGCAATTAAAGGAGCCAAAATTGTGGCTACTCGGGGATTAAATAGTTGGTGGAAAGGAAAAGAAGGTGCGCTTTCTTTTAACCAAAATATAAGAAACACCATATTTACATCGAAAAACGGAGAATTACCAGGAGATATTCCAAAAGAAATGTATAAAGATATGGAAGAAGAAGCAAAAATAACAGTATCCAATGCACAAAAAGAATCTATTAAAAAAGCTTTCGATATCCAAGATAAAATATGCAAACAATTGGAAAATATATCACAAATGGAGAAATTAGAAATACAAAAAATTATGGAAAACATTTCAAAAGAGAATATTAAAGCTGGTAAAACGTGTTATGAGAAGTGTCAGGAAAACATTTCAAAAGAGAATATTAAAGCTGGTAAAACGTGTTATGAGAAGTGTCAGGAAAAGATGTATAAAAATATTTTTTCAAGTTGTGATAAAAAAATCATAGTTGAAGAAGAACCATCTGCTAAAAAAAAACTCACTGACATGTGTAAGGAAATTGCATTTTTAAAACCTTTGAAAGATGGATTTAATAGTTCATTAAAATATTCTGAAAAAAATAATTTAACTAAAACAAACGAAACAATCCAAGACAGTAAACAAGTAGTATGTATAAAAATTTTTGAAGCAATTATTGCAGATGTTTTAAAACCATTGCAGGAAGCAGTTAAAAAAAAATTTGAAGAACAAACTAAAACATGTAAAGCACAAATTGAAAAAGATAACAAAGAAGGTGGGAAAGGCGCGGAAGGTGGCGGCATGGACGGTGGTGCTGTGATAGGTGAAGGGACGTTTGGATGTGTATTTAGACCTCATATAAAATGTAAAAAAACAAAGAAAAAAAATAATTATGTTACAAAATTAATGTTTGAAAGTAATAAAGCGATAATTGAAAGAGAGTTGAAGTTGACTGAAAAAATAAAAAAAATACCTAATTACCAAGATTATTTTGCACCCATAGAAGAAATATGTGACGCAAATATGTCAAAATTTAGCGAACAAGATAAAAAAGATTGCAAATTAATAAAAAACAAGACAGAAAATAAATATATAAAAAAGATTGCAAATATTAGATTTATTGAGGGTGATGATTTAATTGATACTTTAAAAAAAAATATAAATCATAAATATAGTTTCGTTTATTTTTTAACAATGTATGAACAAATATTAGATAGTCTACAATTATTAGCAAGTAAAAAAATAGTTCATTTTGATATCAAAGCGAATAATATGATATACAATATAAAAAAAAATAAGACAATTATTTTTGATTTTGGATTATCATTTGATATTGGTAATATTATAAATTTAGAAGATACATTTTATGTAGAATGGGCACCGGGATGGACATTATGGCCAGTGGAAGTGCATTATTTGGGATTTATTATTTCAAAAAAAAGAAAAATGTTAGATTATGAATTAGAGTTATTTGCAAAAGAATATACAAATAAACACAGTGTTTTTAGAAAATTAAATAATTTAATATCCAGTGTTTTTATTAAATCATATAAAGATAAAATTATAAAAATACTGAATTTTTACAATAATAAACAAGAAAGCATGAATAATATAATTTCTTATATTATTAATTCTACATGGAAAACATGGGATAATTATTCATTAAATGTTATGTTTTTTCGATTTTTAAATGTTATTAACATTATTGGATATTCTAATAATGAATTTTATCAAGAACTTGTAAAATTGTTTAATAATAATATTTCACCAATACCAAGTGAAAGAAATTCAATAAAAGAAACAAAACAAAAATTTATTAATATTAAAAAATTATTAACACCAAAAATTTTAAAAAATGTTTCTAAAAATATAAATAATAATAAAGATATCATTTATAAAACATTAGATAACGATAGTAGAAAACGTATTTCAAATTACTAATTTAAAATATTTAATAAATTTATTAAATATTTTAAATATTTTATCTTTTTCGGCGTCTCGTGCCTTTTCTTTTCTTTCCTTTGCGTGATTTCTTCGCTTTTTTCTTTGTACCTCTTCTCCTGCGTCTTTTTCCTGTAACTGCTCTTTTTACACTTTTGGCTACTTTTTTAACTAAACCTGCTGGTTTTTTGTACACTTTTTTGGCAGCTTTTAAAATAGCTTTCAAAGGTGTTCCTTTTGGCATTTGGTCCCTGACCTGTTTGACTGTTTGCATCCATGCATTTACCATATTTATAATATATATTTAGAAATTAAATTGATTTTGCAATGTTTTTAATTATCTAAATTAAAAAAAATTTAAAAATAAAACATTTCATTATATAACATGTTTAAAAAAGAACGCGGTGATGAAAAAAATAATTCTTTTAAAAAGCCTAAAGAGAACAATAGATGGAAAAAAATGGAACACGAAAATACTGGTGATGGATTTAAAAGCAATGATAGATTTAAAAGCAATGATGGATTTAAAAGCAATGATAGGTTTAAAAACAATGATGGATTTAAAAGCAATGATAATAGATTTAAAAATAAAGGTTATGGAAGAGGAAGAATACATAAATCGAGATATTCTAAAGTGGCATTTGAGAGTAAAATGAATAATGAGAGAGGCGCGACGCAAAAAAATGTTTCCTTAACAAATAATTTAATGAATAATTCAAGAAATTCTAAAAAAAATGAAGAAAAGGAAAGAAGAAAAAAAAGAAAAAAAAAAAAAAAAAAAAAAAAAAAAAAAAATAGATAATAGTTTCTTTGAACAGCAACCTAAAATGAATAAAAGTGATAAAGATTTTATTCTAAACTATTATTGTGAAGAACAAGACAGCGATGATGCTGATGCTGATGCTGGTGCTGATGCTGGTGCTGGTGCTGGTGCTGGTGCTGATGCTGATGCTGGTGCTGGTGCTGATGCTGCTAAAAAGGATATTATTTCTTTTTAAAGTTTTGTGTTAAATATTAAAATCTAATTTAAAATATTATATTAATGGAAGATTTTGAATTGGAAACATTGGATGATATTGAAGATGAATGGATAAATAAAATATATGAAAAAGAAAAAGAATTAGATAAATATTATAAAAATGATGTTTTATTTATTTGTTTAAATATTGTTTATGTAGATGTTTATAAAAATATTTTTAAAATAAAAAAAGAAAATATTAAAATCAATCATAACTTTTTATCAAAACAGGATATTTTAAATATTATAGAAAAAAATAAAAAACTATGTAAAAAAGAATTCAAAATATTTTCTATTTGCAAATATAACTTCAATATCGAAATTGATAATATTAATAAATATAATTCTAATAAATATGATGATAATTTCTTTCAAAGTTTAAAATCAATAAAAGATATATATTGGTGTAAAACTATTCCGGTTTTTAAAAGACTTAATAGTCTTTATCTTTTTTTTATAGAAAAATCACATAATAAAACAGAAAAAAAAAAAAAAAAAAATAAACAAAAAAATAAACAAAAAAATAAACAAAAAAATAAACAAAAAAATAAACAAAAAAATAAAACAAGGAAGTTAAGAATCCAAGAAATAAAAATTTGTGATGATTTTATAACATTAAATTGATATTTTTTATAGTTTCTATATGTTTGTCATATTCATTAAAATGAGTTTTTCAAATCCACATAATCAAAAATATTGCTCAATTAGCATGGATGAATTTAAAAATGGTAATTTTGTAACTTGTTTACCCTGTAAGCATATTTTTAACCCAAGTGGGATATTAGAATGGCTTAAAAACAACGATACTTGTCCCTTGTGTAGAACAGAAGTTACAGAAAATGATTTATCATATGAAATATTTCATAATGAACCTGATGCCAAACCACCACCTGTACCTAAATCGAAATATGTAATCTGCACATCATGTAAGAAATCAAAATTTAGAAATAATTTTAAAGGTCATGACAAAAATTTTAAATGTGGTAATTGTAGAAAAAAAAAAGAAAGTGTGAATGAGGAACACACAGAAATAAATATTGTTATAGCTTATAGTTTGCTTTGTTATTAGATATCATCAAAATCTAAATCATCAAAAGTATCTACTTTTTTTGTTGAGTGGGTTGTATGGTTTGCTTGCGTTTTATGGTTTGTTTGCGTTTTGTGGTTTGTTTGCGATATAATTTTTTCATTTTGTGGAATTTCTTCTCCATCATCTGTAAAATCGTAAGGATTATCCATTGGTTTTTCACTTTCGGGTAAAATATCATTATTGAATCCCTTTGATTGTTTAATTTGGTCAATTTGTGAATTTGAATAAACATATAATAAATCAACCTTTGGTAACTTCTTTTTTTGAACGGTTGCCCATTCTCTTTTTCCGACCAACAACATAGTATCAATATTAATAAAATTATCTCGCTTGTTTCTTCCTGAAAATTTTTGTCTTATATAACATAGTCTTACAACATTGTCATTGCAAATAACCTCACAAGTTCCCTGTCCATTCTTCTTTATTACCCTTGCAATAATTTCATCATCATTTGATGGAAAACGTGTTTTAATAGTAAATCCATAGTCTTTTACATTTTTTCGAGCCATTTTTTTATGACGACTACCACCTGCTTTATTTTTTACCATTCTTATATTTTATAATATTTTAATATTTAATAATATTTTAATATTTAACTATTTTATTATCAATTTTATTATCCAAATCCAATAATATTGGTTTATCACCAAACAATTTTGTTATTAATTCCGTTGTTTTGTATTTTTTTAGATTTTTTGTGCTTTTTTCCTGCACATTCAAAGATTGTTCATCTGGTTCCAGATTATAGTGTTCATAAAACTCTTGATAATAGTTATCATTTTTAAAAATAATTTTTTTATTTTTTATTTTACCTTTATACATTTCTATTTTATTTTTCCAAAATGGAGAGAAATTTGCATAATATTCCCAATTTTGCCTGAAAATATATTTTATATCCAATTTTTCTCTCTCAAGTTTAAAACTATTTGTATAATCCGATATCGAAAAATGTCTCATTTTTTCTAATATTTTATAGAGGGTACATTGTTTAAATGTAAAATTTATCAATTTCAATGCATATGCCTTTTGAAACTTTGACATCCTAATTTTTGGCTTTACCTGTTTCTTTACCTGTTTCTTTACTTGTTTCTTTACCTGTTTCTTTGCTTGAGAAATAATAAAGAGCTGTTGAAACAAACAATAACTATTTAATTCTTGATTGCCAAATTCATTCATTATAAACTTTATTGTTTTTTCTTTATTTATTTGCAAAGAATGCTTCAGTTTTATGACAAATTTCTTTAAAAGCTTGTTTTCAATGAAAAATTTCATCATTTTCTCCATATTTTCAAATTTCATATTTTCTATTGTCTTTTTCGACAATTTCCTCACTTTATACAAATTATTCACTATAAATACATCAAAAGATATATTTCCATGGAAAAGAATAAACAAGACATCCAAAACATATTGAAACTTTTCACCATTATCAGCTTTTAAATATTTATCATGCTTTTTTTTTATTTTTTTCAGCTCTTCCCTCGAAGAAAGAAGAGCATAAAAATCATAATAAATTTTCCAAATATACTCCCATAGGTCAAATCCACTACAATATATTTCGGAAGACCAGAAAATTACTTGGCGAAACTCTTTTTTTGTGAGCAAAGCCAATAATAAATTAATTTTTACCTCATCATAATTATAGAGAAATCTTGTTAATATTAACATTGAAATATTGTTATTTGAATTATATTTCAAATAATAAATATATATCAATTTTTATATGAACTGTTCCATTTGTTTAAAAGAAATTAAAGAAAACAATAAAGTTAATACAGATTGTAATCATCTTTTCCATTTAACGTGCATTTTGAATAATTTCAAAATTAATAACTATAGTGGTGAAAATTGCCCCATTTGCAGAACGTCGCTTTTTGCTGTTTCTACAGAAAACCAACCAGTCAGTCAAAGATATGTTATGGCGCCAATAAGAAGGACTATAACGGTTCCTTTTAGATATAGTTGGCCTCCGGGTGAAAATACAAACATGTTGGATGAGAGATATAATTATCAAATTTTTTCAAGATTAAAAGCCAGAAGATATAATATTACTGATGACGAAAGAAGTAGACAATTAACAAATTATGCATATTTAATTGTTAGTAAATATTCATTTTATAAACTTAAGGAAAAATTAGGATTATATGGGTTATCCAGGCGCGGATATAGGAGGTATGTATTGGAAGATAGACTTATTGACTATATGGTTCTTGATACTACTGGTTTATTTGTATAAATCTTTATACAAAACCCACAAGTATTCTTTCACTTTCACATTATCACCCTTTCGTTTATATGCAGCTATACCCTTTAATTTATTATAAATTTTATAATCTATTGAAAGCTTCTCAACTTTTCCATATTTTTTCAATATTTTATCTATTGTTGTTATCGGTATGATTCCCCCGTTGTTATACGAGAGAATTATACACTTTGCTCTGGTATTTTTAATTAAATCTTCAAAAGTTTCCTCTGCGTTTGTGAAGCTATTATATGCCGATTTTACCCAGTTCTTTGGTTGTCCCCTATTTGTTTCAGGAACCTCAATCGTTGTATCCCAATTATTTATAATGTCAATCAAAAAATAATAAATACTATAAGGATGTTTGTTATATGGAGGGTCATAATACATTATATCCAACATGGGTAACTCTTTTACCCAGTCATTTGTATCTTTTTGACAGACCATATTGCGACATTTGGTGTTTTTTAATATTGGGTAAGGAATTCTTATTGTTTTTGTTATTCTTTTTAGGTCTATTTCTTTTTTTCCACCTAATTTGCCAATACCATTTGCATCTTTATAAAATGCTGAAAATTGACCATTTGTATTATTATGCATAGAGCATTCTACTAATAAAGGTCCCAATAAGAAATGTTGAATTGATTTGTGGACTTTTTTTTTAATAAAATACATATATTTATCTATTCTTAATGCGTTTTCTTCTGTAAAATAAGACCGGGATGATTTTGTATTTTTCTCTCCAAAATCAGACCAATAAACTGAAATGAATTTATCATATTTTTCTGTTTCATTATTATCTACAAAATTATTGGCATCATCAATTATTTTATTAATCTTTTCTTTATCATATTTTGTGATATTTGATAAATAACATCTGTTTAAAGTTTTTGCATATCCCGCCAGGTCATTTGTAAATAAATGACTGGCATGTGTTTTAAATAGCCTTGACAATATACCACTTCCACTGAAACCTTCGCCTATTAATAAGTCACCCTTTGACTTTTGTAATGTTTTTTCCAATTCTAACAATATATTATTTAGCGGCTCTATGAACTTTCGTTTATTACCCATGTATGTTAGTATTTGAGTTGTAAAAAATGGTTCCTGCTTCTTTTCCTGCTTCTTTCCCTGATGTTCCATTACTTTAAATACTTAATCAGTTTTTATTATTTAATTATTCAGTTTATATAAATTTTTAAAGTTTATTTAAAAAACTTAAATAAATATGTATATTAGATATAAAATGGGTTCAGGTTATTCAAAAGGGAGAGAAAAAAGAGTATGTCCGGGAGATTATGAGGAGGAAAAATTTGAAATGATATTGGAATTGTATGATAAGTTGGATGAAAATGGTGATAATATTGTCGATTCATTAGAATTGCAGGATATAGCAGATTTACATGTGAAAAATAGAATATCTAAAATAAAGAGATTAAAAGTCAAAGAAAACTTGGAATTTCAAAAAGAAATACGGTTAATTGATGTCGAATATGATAAAAAAAGAGCAGCATTTGAAAAAGAATTAATGGATTTAAAAAAAGATAAACTCGAAAAAAGTTTGGAAAAAAGCAGAGAATTAGAAGACAAAATAAATATGTTGAACACAATGAATTGTAGCACGCGAAATGATTTATTTCTTCGAAAGGTTACATGTAATAATCAAATAGAATTTTGGAACTTTTTTGAGTATATGAAAGAAAGAACCAATGATATTAAAAATATTGAATTTTCGGCAAAAGAATAAATTAATAAATTAATAAATTAATAAAATAGATTATTATATATGTATAAAAATTCCGTAATAAAAATAGAAAAAAATAAAAATAGATATAGTTTAAAGGTAAACAATTATTTAAATAATGCTTTTTTTATTAAAACATTTGTGGACCCTGTTTTGTCAGGTAAATCTAAACTGGTAGAAGAAGAAATAAAAATAGAATTGATTGTAAATGACGTTATTAGTTTAGAAGATTTAATTAAAAAAAAAAAAATGACGATAGAATTATTAGAATTATTATTTAATAGTTTAGAACAGCAATTAAAAGAATTAGAACAAACAAATCATACTATCTCAAATTTCTCTCCA
>Ga0209092_10001671_pt1 | contig 21268 bp, 18 predicted proteins | sample FraStrMetagenome_FD_187446 | JGI IMG/M metagenome (GOLD analysis project Ga0209092, IMG submission 187446) | Marine eukaryotic phytoplankton communities from Arctic Ocean - Fram Strait ARC3M Metagenome (SPAdes) (version 2) | ecosystem: Environmental > Aquatic > Marine > Oceanic | place: Fram... | reverse complement strand
ATATGTTGTGACATGCGATAAATTCATGTTATTATCCTCTATCGAGTGTAAGAAAATTGCTTGTTCTTTATAGCATGTGATGCATTTCTGCAATTTGCGAACAAGAGGGGAAATTTGATGGTAATGGTTCCAATCAAAATAAAAATGTACTCACCAAATCCAATGAAATAGTGTACAAACAAAAAGCTGATATAAGAAATTTATTGCCAGTATTCACAATGGCATATATAGACTACAAAAACCCAAAATCTTTTGCACAGCAATCAACAAAAGCAATTGCAATTGGCTGTTCAGTGTCAATCTGTGTTGAATAAATCTAGCTTACTATATTTATGAGCTTAAACTAAGATTGAATTGGATGAGTTTGGCCGTTTGGTTCTTCATTGTTAACGGTTAAATCAGGCTAAATGTCCAATGCTCATGGTGTGACGTTATTCTTGGTTGGTTAGTGATCTGGGAGATCAACATTCAGAAGACTCCAATATCCTAGAGGGTTATTGTCTGTCCACAAAATCAGCCCTGTTTTTTGCAACGCATATATTTGATGAATCCTTCACAGCAGGGCATGTCTTTGAACTTCCATACAATAGAGAATACAAATTCAAAAAATACTCTTCATCCAACACACATGTGAGTTCAACTACATTCCATTCAAATGCAAAAGTACATGTTACAGATACAAACAAAAAATATACAGTAATTGCAATTCTTTGACTTTGATTATGCACCACTGAAAACCAATTGCCATATACAGCTATAATCAACAATAGCTTTACAACATTGTCATGATAAACAATACATAATAAACATAATAAGCAAATAATAAAATAATATTTAATATATGTCGATAAATATAAATATAAATAAAAATAAACAAAAATAAAGCATGCAAAACCAAATCATGTGTGACATCTTCAATGCACACAATTCCAATGACGGAGCAAACCAAACAGAATTCTGAAGAACAGATTCTGACACAGTTGCAGTAAGAGATGATCCAGAGAGATCATACCAACATTTGTTGGAAAATACTCTGGAGGATACTTTTGGGATGTCTGATATAGTGCTTCGGGCATGGCTCTTAACCTTCAAAATTGCTGATGATGCGAGACAACGTGCATATGAGGTGTCCCAGGACAACTCGAGAGCCACATTGCGACCCTGGCTTGTATCGATCTCTTCATATTCTCGCATCGCACCTAGCTCCAACGTGAAGAAGCCACTGTGGAAGAAGAAACGAACCGGTGTCAAACGGCGCCGTCGCATCCGTTCAACATGCCGTCGATTGATGAATTCAACCTGCAGAAAACGTACTTTGAAGCAAACCCTGAAGCGATCGGGCTCCTATAGGCCTCCCTAACTAAAACTGCTCCCATGTATGGATTACACAGGGAAGGGCAAGTTAGGAAAGTATATATCCTTTATGTATTTACAATACAAAACCGATGAAATCTGTTTCACTGTCTCTGACCACGTCAGGCGCTACAAATACGAATTCTGTATGTCGTGCGGGCTTGTCTCGTGCCGCGAGTTGCCCCTACAATTGTAGGGTAACTTCAAAAAATCCGCAAATGGATAGTTACTAAGATAATTGTAATAAATCAGTGTGTTTTTATTTTATTTACTTACAGTTGTTCTATAATGTCAACATGGTGCCCGACCAGCACAGCGTTGTAGTTACGTCTTTTAATACATCCATTAATTTGATGTTCCTTTGTTGTAAATTATATATTAGAGTTGTAGGTAGTTAGTATAATGTAGTACATAGTAAAATTAATAATCATTAATTTTACTTTCAGCTCAAAATTCAAAAACAACAACAACAAACAACCAGCCCCCACAACACACCCCAAATGTGTGGTTGTCAGCAACCTATCTATTGCATAGGTCACAATCATACTGGGGACTTAATTCAGGAAAAAGAAGCAAATAGGTTGTTTTCAGACCCAACTACTCTACCAAAACCAGAAAACATACCCCAAACCATTCCATCATGGATATCACACTCCACAATGTATTCTATTCCTCGACACTTGGGATTTTCCTTCAGATCAACAACAAATGGCATTCCCAATCAGGACCTAAAATCCCCAACCAACGCCTCAACTAGTGGATTTTGAAACACATAATGTGCAACTTGACAAATCACACCAGTTAATCTCTGGAGACACAAATGCTTCCAAAAGCATACAATCAAAAAGCAAGTATATGTTCAATGACACGACATGTATCAGCTGCAAGACAAATAAATAAGAACGCCGCATCATTAATGCAAAATAAAAAGTTACATACAAATGGCAAAAACATATGTGATGGTGCTAATACGACATACATGCCAATCCACTAGCACATATCTGAATCACTCAAAAAGAATATACTGCAATGGATATCATTTAGAATAAAATTCTAATCAAAGTGGACATATCAACCATAAATTATGATGAATTTGGAAAACAAAAAAGAGCAAAATATAGAATAGTTGCATGAGGAAATTTATATTCACACCAATGGTCAAAGATCAATTGCTGCATACCTGGAATGTGCCTAATTCAACTTAAACATCTTACTGTACTATGAATCACGGTAAAAAAAGCTCGAGATAAGCGTTTGTAAAAGCAACATCGTCATTCTCAGAAAATCATGTTCTTTCACTGCCAACAGGACATCAATGAGTCAACTACATGATTATTGGCTACTAAAACGAACTATTTATGGGCTAAAGAGAAGTCTCAAACTATGCTATGATAAAGCTGTCCATTGCTCAACAAAAGTGGAACTATCAAAAGTTGTAAATGCACCCTGTATTTCACAGGGACAATTATCAAAGGTATACGCCCATTATTTATGGGATCGCATATTAATGCTTTAGTATATTTTGGTGCAAGTGACAAAATAGAACAAAAAATAAAATAAGAAAACTTATTAATGTAGTTTTCATGGGCTCATTGCTGTGGTATATTTTAGGAATCAGATCCCAATATCAAGAAGACAAAGAATATCTAAAAGTACTTTTGTCTCAGCAAATATTCTCAGAGAATTTAACATCACAAGTAGGATTGGATCACAACTCAACTACAGTCAATTCTACAACTTATTATAGATCCGGATAGTACCAGGAGGTTTATCGGACTAAATATGCTCACTTACCAATTTACGAAATAAAGAAATTTGAATCAGAACTCAGAAATTATGTAGGATTTCTGTTCTGGTCGAGTCAATGCACAATACTGGGTCTTGCTATGATCATCAACATCCGCGCAAGATATAGAAGGTTTCCACCCCCAGACCATGTGATAGAAGACAAATATGTCATTAAATATTGAATAGGCACAATAGCATATGGAATCGGATTCCCAAGTTCAGACATTATCGATCTTCTGACATTAGTTAATTTCCATCTTGAAAGAAAAATAAAGATGGCTCTTTCGGACTCGAACTGGGGATGGCTCACAAGATCAATCTATCCCTAAAGGAGAAAAAGAATATCCTGATCTTGACCGGCTTCAATCCAAGTCCATGTCCAGACACGATGTAGTACTTCATCGTTCACTCCAGTGGTCAAGCAAACACCAAAATACAAAAGTTCGAAACTCTATAGAGTCATAAATCCGTACAACGGATTAACGTGTAAAAGCCCTCATGCATCCTTACAAAAAACTTTCAAGACCTCGACCTTTGTTATGTGTTACTCGTTGAATGAACATGTCATGAATAGGGATTGTGTCAACTACGACTCGGAAAAGAGTGCGCGAAAACATTCATAGTAGCAGAAGTAATTCGGCAAGCATGTTTTCATAACAAAAAAAAATACAACATACCTTGCAATATAGTATCAGAACTATTTAAAAATGTCAACAAATAAGAGAAACACATAAAAGGCGCATAATGATCATAGCTTAAGCTCACTTAGATAAAAGGGGGTATTTTACGCACGTACGTATCTTCTCTGCCGTCACACTTAATCTATAACCACATTTTAATTTTTTTTGCCAAATTCTATGAATCCTTCCGTGGAGCTATCAACATTTCACCCCATCTCTTTCGTGTAAAAAAATATTACATTACCATATTTAAATGTTCTAATCACATATTTTCATTGTTGAAATAGACTTGTCGACCCTTTATCCCTCTATATTGTACTATCTCTTCTTGTGAGATTCAGCTACCTTTTCGTTTTTACGGGTTTTAGAAGAAAATAAAACTAGATGTTGGAAAGTTCGTCTTCCTTACTCTCACAACAAATCATTTTACCTTATGTCCTTAATATGATCAAAATTCAATTTGAGAAAGATAACATATCATTCAATTTATGTTTCTTGACTTTCTAGAAATCAATACTAACCAATATTTTTTGTTTTCAAGGTATTGAAATTAGAAAGAAAGTCTTTGATGCCCTCATTTGCTTCATTATTACTCTCAAGAGTCACATAATAGTATTTTGAAGAAGAGGTGCCCTTGATTTTGTAATTAGCTACAGAATCACCATTCACCTCAATATTTTATTTCAAAACTCTAGTTGAATGATGCAGGAATTATCTGTGAACAAAACTTTAAATTATTTGCAATTGTAATTAGAACTTTTGATCTTTTCTTAGCATGCAAAACTTGAAATGCAAAATTTATATTTACTCTGTTGCCCCCTCACTATTCCGGTGAGGACTTCACCACTACACCCTCTATATTGCAAGTGATCCAACCTCATAATCATAACATTAAATGTAAAGAAGTAACTATGTTTTAATGCAATATGCTGGATTCATGAGTATTCCTTTGATCTTTTATCCTTTTGCATCTCTATAGAGTCCCCAGATTGTCCATTTATAGACATCTATCAACATTTTTACATGTTTTTTACCTTATGTGTGCAGCTTAAATTGACATGTTTCAAATTTGTTTCATCAGCTATGTATGAGATTCTTTCAATTCACCAGTTGATTTTATTGATATGGTTCATGTGGATGTAAACACCTATTTTTTTGTAGCATGGAGGCCAACTCAATTATTGATGGACTTATTAAGCATCTTTGTCTTGATTTTCTTGTGGACAGTTGAACGTGTAACCATGTTATTGTCTTATTTCTATGACTCAGTTTGTATGATGATAATGAACAAAATGTTGCTATCTGCTGCTGATATTGATGATGTTATGGTTACTTTCAAATTCATCTAGTTGTCACGTGGAACTAATTTGGATTGAAAATTTAGTGTTGATGACGCACGAAGTAATTGAATATGTATCGTAATCTACTAAACTGTAGGTCTCTAGAGAGGTTGAGACGAATCGATTGTTACATTTCGAAAAACACTTCGTAGGAATTCCATATATAGGCTACTACTGATCAGGAAAAATTTGAGATCTATTAAAAACCATTTGAATATCAAAACACCATACTTCGTACATACCGTATCAAGTAGTACCTAAGTATGTGCAATGAAAAGATGTTCTCATCTGCTAAAAGTTGTTTTGGTATGTCAATAATTTGACAACTATTGAAATTGGACTCTTTTATACCATTTTGAACGACACAAACACATCACCAATATCCTTCAGAACATCAACCAACTAAGAATGGATAGTATATCTAGCTTCTTCGTGAAAAAATACTCATTGATTGCATTTGCGATGACTATAATGTTAAGTGAATCCTTTCAAACCCCTTTCCAAAAGTTTATCGCAAGACCATATACCACAAATGATATACTTATTGAGCCAAGAAAGACTGAAACTCATCGCAACAGTGGAAGAAACAAAAATCTCTCAAGACTGAAGTTGCTAGAAAAACCTCAGGATCCTCGATTGGAAGAAAAATTTCAGGATAACGCTTCCACTATCCCTGAGCTTATGGTCTCCCTATGGAATTTGATTATAGAAGCTGAAGAAATGGAACGTGGGGTAGGTATATGCATATGTATTTTGAAACTTTGTGATTGTAGCAATTGAATATATTGTCTCATGGTATCCCATGATACTTCTTTGTTATCAAATTGAATGAATTCCACAGGAAGCGAAAACAGTCTATTTTCCTAAATGTGTGGAACACCTATCCAATCCAACATTTGTTGCACGAATCATGAATCATTTTAATTCTTGTAAGGACGTTTGTGATGATTTTGGAGTTTCCATTCTTCTATCTCCACAGGTGAATCCGAATCGTATTGCCGAGGCTTTTACTGTGAAGAGTTTTAGTGACCCTCTGTCATTGTCTAGCGGGAAAGATGGAGCAGATGACACCGGTGGATATATTTTTCACAATGATGAATTTTGGGATGATGATTTTGAATTAGATATTGATCCTTCAACTTTGTACGATGAGGATGAAGATGAGCTCGACGATGCCATGTCGGAGAAAACTTTGCCAAGTGATGAAGGAGTCACAGATGATGCCATGATTCAAATCACAAAAGACGTGAGTCATTAGTTTTTATACAAATATTCTATGTGTACAATATCATTTGGAACAAACAAATCTCAATCTAGCTCCAAAAATGTATTTATTGTATTGTGCTAGTGGGTGGATACGATGATGTCAAACATGGGAATTTGTCCATTTACAAGTGGACCTGACTTGGCCGGTCTTCCACTTGGACAAGTTTACTACGACGTTGATCGATGCTCAAAAATAGAACATGTTTATGCTAGTTATTGGAGAGAAGTTGTCCGTCTTGATCAAAGCAACGAGAAAGATCTAAGCACGACACTTTTAATCCTTCCTGAATTCTCTATCCATAATATTGAGTTATTTGAAAACTTGAGTACTACACTCACTCAGCCATTGGAACCTTTGGGATTGGATAAATTAACTCAACTTGTATTTTTCCATCCTCGATGGACATTTCGAGATGGTGGTGCTAATCGTGCCGGTGGAGATTCTCAATCGGCCAATTATGCTCGTAGATCACCCTGGCCAATGATCAACTTATTACGCACTTCGCAAGTTCGTGCAGCTCAAAAAGGAATCCCCACTGGATTAGTGTATACTCAAAATGAAAAGACATTGCGAGGAATTGGATCTGAGAAATTGGAAACAATGCTCCAGACTAGGGATTGGGAGGCATTGAGTGGAACTAAAGTAAATAGAAAAGAACACGATGCCTTGAGTATGGCGAAGGATATGCAGGAATTAGCGACAGCAGGTGAAATGGATGCTGTAAATAATATTGTTCAAGAAAACATTGATGATGGATTTGATGCCAATGCATCGGTACATACAATCGATAGATCTCAAGTGGAAGGAGGAGATTTGGTCAATGTTTTAAAGGAAGCTTTAAAGAAACGATTAACTGGAGCCAAGTTATCAGGTGCAGAGACAAGTGCGACACTCATGGCTACTGATTTTTTGATTGAAGAATTGGAAACGTATTTGCAATAATTTTAAAGTGCGGAGAACTGTACTAGACGAAGCTGATATAGGAATATAGAAAAGAAAATAACCTTATTGAGACATTAAATTATAGTAGGTATATGTTTTTGAAGCAAATAAATTTATTAGAATATCATTTGTCAATCTTGAATTATAAATTTGACACACCTCTCCACAATAAGTTTGGGTAAACTTCTGAGGATGCGATTAAAATGATGCTGCTCGGCCTCAAACTATGAAAAGGTTTGGTGCCAGATTTCTATACACAAATTCCACCACAAATGTGCTTTTTGTTGTAAAGTACTAGACACGCTTTTGGATAATGAAAGTTAAAATCCAATAAATTGAAGAACAACATGAAATAATTGAAGAAATTATGTTGATTTGGTTTGTCAGAAGTTAATATAAGATACACAATCAAAACATTTTTGTTCAACATTCAAACATGCAGATAGCCGAGTTAACAATAAACACGCCGATGAAAGGGTCTTATCCATTTTTAATTTCTATTTCAATTTTAATGTTATTTATTTTATATATAAGGCACTTCTGATAGCTATTGACGTTTTCATTCCGTATCTCCTTCCATAATGATTCATGAAACGCAAGGAGATTTATGAGTGTTTTTGTTTATTCCAATGCTTACAACTTCTCTTCGTCACGAGTTTACCACTTACTAGGTACGACAGCTAAGAAGCATTTATTTTGTTTATAATCTGATTAAGAATTTTACTTACATAAATTATAATTGTTGGTTATTAAATGATTTTGAATACTTAAAGCGCAAGAAATAGAAAAAAATCGATATGACCTAATTAATCAATAGTCTCATCCCTAAGTTTCAAAATCATTCTAATCAATCTATGAGATGGGCTGAGAAACCATACAGTTTTTCTCTACGTATAATATACCAGATTCTCCTTACTAACTATTAGCAAGTCTCTAATTTGCCTTTCGGATTTTCAGCAAGCGATATCGTATCGTAGTAGCGATCTTACCAGCCAACAACCGTCTTCTTTGCTTCTCTCCCCCTAATAGTCGTAACACAGCTGGTAAGTTGATTCACAACCATGATGACCCATTGAAGAAGGAAGACGATGGATAGACAGATCATCTACCGTGCTGCTGTGATGCTGAGCTATTCTTGTGCCGAGCCGGAGCGATGGATGCTCTTCCAAGTCGGCAATTTTAACGTCATCTGGGTAGCATGTAGATGAACCACCCAATCCCAATCATAATATATTATATCCAGCCTACACTTATTCTCACAACCAATTTATTTCAAATCAAATCTATTCACAGAAAAATGGTGAACGTACCAAAAGAAAGAAGGACATACTGTGCCGGAAGGAAATGCCGTAAGCACACTGTGCACAAGGTTACTCAGTACAAGGCTGGAAAAGCTTCCAACTTCGCACAAGGAAAGCGTCGTTACGATTCCAAACAAATGGGTTTCGGAGGACAAACAAAGCCCGTGTTTCACAAGAAGGCAAAGACTACTCGTAAGGTTGTACTTCGTTTGGAATGTAAGAAATGTAAGACTAGGAAGCAATTGACTTTGAAGAGGACCAAGCACTTCGAGCTTGGAGCTAAGAAGGCTGATAGTGGTCACCAATATTAAATTATTAATGTATTCATGGCATTATGTTGACGTAGAATTGGTGTCATCTTTTGCGTTATCATGTTATATCTAATACAATCTTATCATTCTGCCATGTATTACTTATCATACCCCGGATTTTTTTCAATTTGTATTTGATTCAATTTAGAACGATACTAACGATCATTCTTCAAGCATTGTTCCAAATGAGATAATTCATAAGTTCATCATGGTAGTTATGCGAAAAACAAAATGAAGTAAATATCAGAAAATGAAAATACTTTAGTTGATTTTTAGTTGAATTGACAAACTCTACGAGAATTTGGAGAATTCGGCATTTCACAATCCTCTGAATAACATTTTTTGAAGAAGTGCATCAGCTCAGATTCCATAAAATCTTTCACCAAAAAGATATAGGAATTCATCTCGATTTATAATTATTAAAAATAAACAATGTCTTGACTATCATATCCACATAGATAATGATTGTAGCATTTATGATGCTTAGTTAAAGGATTTTGACATTTTAGTATTTTAGGCAAATCGTTCTTTTTCATCATCCATTCTTTCTCTTGCAGCGTCTATTATCTTTTGCAGTTCGCAATCATCAATCACACCATTCTCGTCTTCATCCAAGGCATTCATCATATCATCCACAAGAAAGTCACTAGGTTCTGTTTCCATGACATTTGTCAATAATTTTTTGATGTGCTCTCTCTCTAAAGGCCCATCTGCGATAATATCTAAATCGTCATCGCTCCAACATTTTTGAGATGCAGTAAACAAGGAAACCCAACGTTCCTTGCAGCAATATCGAACAATAATGTCGATGGCTTTCATAAAATCATCACTGGATGGAAATTGGTTTCTTGCTTTTAATTGGTCCCCCAATTCCATCAAAGGTTTGATGTTACAAAACCCATTCATGAGATTTCTTGGCAACGCAACAGATAAAACTTCATTCCTGTCGCGAATTATATCATCATTATCTTCCATCATATAATCGTAATCAGTTTGTAAATATCCCCTTCTTTCTATATCATCATATTGAAAATCAGAAAACCCATTGGTATCCTTCCCAGATGGCAAGCGAACATGGTCAATACTTGTTCTGGAATATCGAATAGATTTTTCAAGAGTGCCTCTAGTCATATTAACAACTACCATTTTAAGTGGAAATGGTAATTCTGATTTTAGTTGAGAATAACTCATGGTTCCATCTGAATAATACGAATCTCCTTTGATTGGTGCCCCGTTAATTATACAAGCGTCTACCTCAAATTCGCATTTGATCATTTGACAAAACAATGCACCTACTGATGTTTGCTGAAATCGAGTTCGTTTGGAAGATAATTCGAAGTCATTGTCCCTCCATGGTCCACTAGAGAATACATGAGATAAGAGACTTGGTTCGATCATATTTGTAGAATCCATATCTTTTAATACTTTCATGTGTTTATGGACATGAAATTTAACTTGTTCTGCTTCTTCATAGTCAGCAAGCTCCACAAAATTAACATTTATTTTTTCCAATTGTTTCCTAGATGTAGATTTTCCCGACTTTGATTCTTTTTCGCTAAATATCAAATCAATAATTGCAGCACGATCAGCATCTTGTCCAGTTTTAACAATCTGTAAAAAGTTGCTCATACGACTTCTCCCACTTCTTACAATCTCCAAATATGGTTCATGCTCATGTCCTCCAATGATCACAGCAGGTTGATTTTGTTTCTGATGCAAATGATTCTTTCCAGTACCAGTCCGTAATATATGCCTTGCAAATATTCGATCATTGAGTAAAGATTGGTGAGTCATGGGAATTAATGCATGTACACCACATTCATGATCTGAATTGATTTGCTGTTTTACTGCATCCCATTTCTGTGTTACTTTTTCAATAGGCACACCTTTAAAAGTCCCGTCTCGAAACATATCTTCTTCATCACTCAATAATCCCATAAGCCCAACTTTTATTTTCCCACAGTAGGATGTTACAATATCATATGGCTTCATTGTCTCTACCATAAAACTATACTTCTTGGGATTTTTCTCTATTTGTTCCTTGGTCGGAATGACATTGCTGTTTAATACAGTGATGGGTCGCTTATATTTCTTACTAGAAGATAATTTTCCCATTTGATGAACACGATCACGTAACACCGTTAATTTCAAATCAGCCTCATGATTTCCTAATGATGCATGTGTTATTCCAGAAGCCCTTAGCGTGGAAGCCATACCTCTACCTCCATCTATGGAAGATAATGTAGATGGAGAGAGGAAATCTCCTGCTAAAACTACTGCTGAGGGTTTTGGGCCAGTGAGTGTTTGAAGAAGAGTACTGAGACGAGGAAGGTTGTGCAGCTCGTAAACATCATTTATGGAAACTATTCTGACAGTTATTTTATTTGGTTTGCTTTGTAATGCCAAGCTACGTCGGATCATGATGTTTGTATTGAAGAATGTTGGATCATGAAAAGTGAGGATTCTCGTCCAGGGAACATAAATTCTATGGTTCAAATTCGGGAACTTTATAGTTTGATTTTGGAACTTTAATTAGGACTTTTATTTAGGAACAGCAAGTCGAGGAAACAAGACTGACCAGCCACCGCATGAGCCCTGTTCATATTAAATTTTTATCAAACGAATTTGCAGGTGAATAAATTTAATACAAAGGGTCTGCATGCCCTCTTTGTACCAATTTCATGATGAAAAGTGTTTGTCCATTTTGTGCGTCGTCAGCAGTCAAAATTTTTATCAGATGAGGTCAAGATTATAAATGTAACACGTACTATACAGGAACTTTTTTTTGACAAGAGTAGCTTAAAGATCGAAGAAGCTACATTTATTTTCTCCATAATAAATAGTAATGAAGTGTCAAGATCACTGGAGAGTGCATTAATTGCAACTGTAAATTAAAGGATAATAAGAAGCTTATTGTCTAATGTAGAATTAATCTATTTTTGAAAACAGCAAATGAAATAAAATGTAGGAGGAGAATTTGTTTGAAATATAACGACGAGAACAAAATAGTTTCATATATTCAAATCGTTGAAATTATAGACAATTAGCATCAGATTTTGTAAGTTATTTTAAATGTTTGGTTTCAGAGGAAAAGAGATACATGCAAATGAAATAAAATGTAGGAGGAGAATTTGTTTGAAATATAACGACGAGAACAAAATAGTTTCATATATTCAAATCGTTGAAATTATAGACAATTAGCATCAGATTTTGTAAGTTATTTTAAATGTTTGGTTTCAGAGGAAAAGAGATACATGCTCGAAATAATACTTTTATTGTATGCACAAATGGTATCCAACTCAATAGTCATTTCGCTTTCCTCTTTTTAGCAGGCATTTCATTATCTACATAATTTGCAAAGATTTGGTTTTAATGTAGAGAGTCAATAGTTTTTCAATTTTCATTTCACGAACATCATTTTTACATTTGAGTCTTGAAATAGAAAGCAGCAATTGCTACAAGAATTGCCAAAATAATGACAACAGAATTTCCCGCAGCTCCCTTTTGTGCTGCCTTTTGCTCTGCCTCTGCTTCTATTGCGGCAATTTCTTCTGCTGTTAATTTAAGTTCACCCACCAAAAGTCTTTTAAGTTCATTACGAGCGTCACCAGAGTGACCAATATCCTCAAAAAATTCATCTGCGTCTCCTCCAGCAACATCCATGAGAACTTCTGCACCACCAGGATGGTCGTCTAAATATTGTGTTACATCATAAACCTTTGGTCCACCTGTTTTTTGGATTACGAGAATTATGAAATGTGCATTGTTTGCATATAGTACGCTATACAGTGAGTTTGATATGGACGAAATATGTGTTTTTCCGTTGAATCTTCTTAGATCCTCGTTTATGATCACTCACCATTTGACAAGTTTCCAATGATAAGCCAACAGTCTTCTTCTGTGTTGTGCTTGGACACTTCTGATTTGCTGAATCCTTTGAGTTCCTTGTCGTCGGCCATTTTTTCTTCACTTTTTACTTCGTCGAATACGTTTCCTTTCGCTTCACTATGAATGTGACGAGCAAAGCTCAGAACCCCACGTATTCTTCAAATCACAAAACCAATAGAATATTCAAGAATTCATTTAGATAAATATGATCAAAGGTATACTATAATCATCTAAATATAATTCCATTCTAAAGAATATTTAAGGGCGGAACGCCTATTTAAATCGATTCTTAGGAGAAGAAATAAAGCCAGATATCGTATACCTCATGATAAAGTCCTCGATTAGTACAGCAGATTACGTCATCCATGTAGAATTATTTGTGAACAATGCTCTCCTTCATTCTTCTACGTGTTTATAAATCATTTTGTATGATGGACGAAATAGGAACTCTTTTCATCACTTAGTGCTCAAATCGCTTCTGATGAATTTTCTCAAACCTATCCGGAAAAGTTCCTATTTTTTTCTTGAGATCAAAATTAAGTTTTCAAGGCCGTGAAGAGCTGAATTAAAACATCAAATAAATTCGTTTCATTCCTGATTTCACTCAAAAATGCGGTTGATAACTATGGCAATTAGATTTATTCTATAAGAAGGACCCTTAATATGTGAAGAAATCCTTTTGTGTACATTTTGAAACTGCTGTTTGTGAATATTCCATTTTGAACAAAAGCAAAAAATAATCGATATTCGTATACGACAGTTTTGGTAATAAATCTACTAGCACGTATCTTAACAAAAATTGTAAAGCCAACGGCTAAATCCAAAGTGAACAGAATCAAAAAAACAAACTACTGGTGCATTACTCGTAATTGGAAATCATGAGCGGAATTGTCAGTCAAATGTTCCAACCGGGTGGAGGAGTGGTTCTTATCCCCTTCATCAAAAAAGTTATTGGGTGTCTTTGCTTAGTGACTATGACAGCATTCTTCTATGGAGTTGCACGTATCCACATGGCCATTTTGACAGTATTGAGCTCGGGTCTCATTTGGTCTCTTAACTTTTTTGAAAGTGAATTTGAAAAGATGCAAAGAGCTCGGTCTAGTGCTCCTTCCGATTCAAGGGCCCCTGCTTCCACAAATAATTCAGAGAAGACGGATTGATCTAATACAAAGCCGTCTATATTTATATTTGTTGCTTATACATCCAATGACTTTTCCCAATGCAGCTAGCCAATCTACAAAAAATTGCAATCACTTTGAAAAGGTTTCTTAATTTTCTTGCTACCTATTATGAAGTGAAGATGAAAATATTGTAGGAATCATATCCACTCTTATTTAATTCGAGAGAATGATCCATTTGATCTAAATACTAATTTCTTTTGTTCCAAATGAATTTTTATTGTCACAAGTTAAATTACAAAAGTTTCATTAGAAATAGAGGCGCTTGATTTCACCTCGAAGTTGTACTCAATCATTTATTTTCAAAGTGTTGGTTAGTATTAATTTTATGAACCACAAGTAATCTAAGCAATAAAGAAGTACAAAATAACTGGAAAGACTTTCAAACCAAATTAGTAACAGTTATATGTTTTATTATTGTGATTTTACTGATGAAACAATTTTAAGTCCTCCACTCATCGCTTGCATTTTCTCTTTCTTCTTCCCACCAAGTAGTGGTTTTATATCCAGTCCTCAAAAAGTTCAAAACATTTCCTTCTTCTTCAATGACACCTTCCTCTTTCAAAGCATCAGTAAGTTCTTCCTTGAATGTACCTAAAGCAGGCCTTATATCTTTTCCTTCAACTCGTCTATATCTTCCGTTACCTGTGTCCAACAAAGTTTGATATTGTCCAGGGTAACTCCTGAACAAGCAACCCTGGTAATTTACCATAAATGGAGGATTGGGAGTTGATCGCGAATATTGACGGGTACGCAAATAATAAATCGGCTTTACCCTGCTCAAAAATCGATCTTGGAAGTCCTTTGAGGGGAAGGCAGGAGCACCTAAATCTCCTCGCAAAACGTCTAGTTTTAAATTAAAGAAAACAATCACTTTTCCAGGATCCATCTCCATAAGTTCTTCTACATCGGGGAGTTCCTGTGCACTTGCCACTAAAATTACATAAATATCTGTTTCTGGGTCAGGTTGCACTTGTCCACCACTTCCATTACCTAGCAGATTTAAAAATATTTGTTCTGGTTTAAAAACACGATCATCTCCTTCTTCACTTTTACGGAGACTGGTTACAAATACTCCGGGGTAAGGATTATCAGTACCGAGCAAATCAGTTTGAATACGTGCTTCAGCTTCATCAGGAAACAAGATTGATACCTTTTTGTATTCGTCTCCTTTCTGCACGAACGATTTGGCAAAATCAATAGCATGATTTGTGTTTGCTTCAGCAACTTCATATGCTGAAACGTCGTCCATCTCTAAAACATTGGCTGGAAGTGGAGGAAACTATTGTATTTCGTAAACAGCAAAAACAAGTTAGTTTGAGAATCTTTATGAAATAAATTAATATTTTTCTAGACAGACTGTGCTTTCATTGCTGCATTAGAAAAATTCAAGAGTCGCAATGATTCAGGAGCTTATACAAATGAAACTTACCTCAACTTCCAATAACTTATACCCATCTCTGATAGCTGCTTGGGCTGCTCTTGCACTGTTGATTTGCAGTTCATAAAAGGACTGTGGTGGGCCTTCCCTATCTGCGGCATCTTTTACTCTATCTGGATCATCTACGGATGGTGGGGGTACATTGTAGAGACAAGTTGACTTTGTTGTTACAACTGGAGAAGTCACAAAAGCAGAAGAAATGCGTTTTTTTGTTTTTTTTCCAAAACTAACTGGCTTGATTGATAAGGGTTCATGTTGAAAACTGTTTGTGTAAGTGAACAAAGTGAGTAGTGCGGCACATGAAAGTTGGAACTTCATCCTTTCCAATATTTGTAGAAGTGTAGTGTTGAAGTTTATTTTTCCTCTTTCCAGATTATATTAAAAGATGATGAAAAACACTTGTAGGCTTAACACGTACTTTTTCGTGCTCACGAATTAATAAATAGTCTGCGCTAATTTGGAAGCTGCTGTTGATTGACTCACAGAAGAAAAAATTAAAAAATCCCACAACCTCAGCAGTAGTCATCAAGCTTCCAATCATTTAGATTTTTTTCATAAGTACCATACGAAGAAGTGCGTGTTGTTGTCTACAGCACAAATTAATCCATAGAAAAACCTTATTTTAAAAGATGTCTCACTGTTAATGACGAGTGCCTTCTCATATTAAAAAATAACTCGGAATAATATCCTCAAAAATCAAATTTCAACATGATCATGTGGTATATTTACACATACGCATATCATCAATTCTCTAGATCGAGGATATACATATAGTATAACGGTCAGAATCTTTACCTCCAGAATTTCATAAAATTTGCTTGTTGTAATACGAAAAACAGCTGAGATTTTGAGGTCATCATGCAGTTGTAGAAAATTCTGACAGAACTCACAAAAGAATATCGTTTCAACGTAACTTCAAGACCAACACTATAGTCACATCAGTATCATTCATAGAACACATCAAATTGAAAAACCGCTTGCATACTAATCAACCAATTAACTGAATAAAAATGAAGGTTTCAAATTCGGGAAAAGGCTTGAAACCTTGGTTAATATTCCTTTTAACTATCGCTAGCTCTTACGGCTTCGTAACAATTCATAGCGTCGACTTCAAAACAGCTCGCTACCACATAGGACAAACCAAATATAGTCAACAAATTAAAACGAACCAAAAGAAACAGAAATTTGAATCAACCCCCTTATTTTCTTCAATCTTGTCTGTCACACCTACTAGAAATAATACTTCATCGTCCAATGAGAGAGACAACTTTGAACCCACACTGGTGTTTTCATCGGAGGAGAATAAAAAACGATTTAATCGAGCTTTGATTGCACTTGGATCGACGCTATCGTTGTCCTACAACGAAGCAACTGATTTCTTACTCTCTCAACCTCAATTATATGAGGATAACTCCTCTCAGGCTCCTCTTCACGCAAAATTATTGTACCTCCAAACTGACATTGGGATATCCAAAAAAAGATTAAAAAAAATGATTCTAACACATCCTTCCCTGATAGCAACAGCTATTGATGAAATGGATGGTCTTAGAACTTCTGTAGAACTCCTTCAGTGTGAATTAGACTTGACTGGTGAAGAAGTTTGGAATCTAGCAACTCACAGTTTTCCTCAAGTGCGATCATATCCTAGAGGAGACCTACGTAAAACTTTAAATTTTTATCAAAATGATCTACAGTTTTCAAGAGAAGACTTAAAAAAGATGGTATTGAGGCAGCCAAAGGTACTCCAACACTCTCCTGAAATCTTGCAAGAAGCAATAGATTGCCTTCAAATGAAGTTCTCCTTTTCACCTGTTTCTTTAGATGAATTAAAACGAATGATTATGAAATTTCCCTCATTTCTCACCTACGATACACACAAAAATTTCATCCCAACAATTGAATATTTACTGACAAGTGAGATAGGTCGTGGTTTAGGTGGGATATTGAAGAATGGCGTTTCCACTGATACAGCCAAGACAATGGATGAAAAACAAAGTATAATTCAAGAAAGAGTGAAATCTTTTCTAATAAAATCTCCAAATATGATTGGATTTTCAATCAAGGATAATTTGAAACCAACTGTGAAATTTTTTCTGGACGATGATAAAAACGATGGAATAGGTTGTTCATTGGAGCAATTCGGTAAAATTTTGTGGAGACATTCAGATGTTTTAGGTTATTCTTTATTAAATAATCTGAAGCCCAAAATAAAATATCTGAAGAAAACACTTCATTTACAAGACAGTGATCAAATAGATGCTGAGGAGAACTTGGCAAACTTAATCACGCGAAATCCAAACTTCTTAAGCTACAGTCTCGAATCCAACCTAGCTCCTAAATTTCAATATTTTGAGAAGAATTTGGAATTTGAACCAAACGAGTTACGAGCGTTCTTCGTCACCCGTCCACAAACGCTAAGCTTGTCTTTGGTGAAGAATATTGCACCCAAAGTCGAGTACTTTCTCTCTACACATGGAGGTGATATGACAACGAAAGAATTGAAACACTTTTTGTTGAATAAACCTGGGCAATTAAATTTTTCTTTAGATGATAGGATAAAGAAGAGAGTTGAGGCTTTGAAGAAGCATGGAATACACTTAAGGGATACTCCAGTTACTATAATCTCGAGGACAGATGGGAGCTTCGAGAAATGGTGAGCACTTTGCGTGTTTAACTCTTTTGATATTTTGACTATCTTCCAAGCTTGTGTACTTATTTGTGTTCATCTCAATCTTTTTCCTTTCAGGATGATTCAAAATGATAGTGGAAAAAGCAATGAGCAATAAATTGTATTTCAGAGTTCATACTTTTTGTCTAATGTTTACGATTAATAGAAGCTTATAGACACTGCAATATAGTCGTACTATTCAAATGAATAGTAAACAAAATTGTGTATTAAAAGATAATTTTTAATTTGCATATCATTTTTTTTTAGCCCGTTTGTTAAGATGTCAGCTTATTATGAAGAATCTCTAGAACATGAAATACATTTGAATGAAAAGAATATTGCACCTTCTGAACTCATGGCATACTAAAACTAAATGAAGATGGCAACAGATTTGAACATGTTGCTATGGTGCTTCAACGTGATGAATCTTTGTGTAAGTGCGAGAAAAATAATTGAATGCACCTATCAGCTTTGGTTCTCATGTACGTAGTGGATCTTGCTTCGAGTACATTCAGTCGAGACAGATTATATGCATCAGGCCTTTCGTACGATACACGAAATAATACATCCTGTTTGGATGACGCTGTTCAATATTGTTCCCGAGACGACACTGAAACATATATGCTCAATTCACACAAACTATGTTAAATGTTTAGTTATACGAGCAAGAGATATAGAACAAACATGAACAATATAATAACAGTCCTTTAATTTCCAAAGTCATGATGATATTCCATTTAGTATATTTTTGTTCAGATAATAATTAGTTTAGATATCCTTCTTTTCAAGACCTGGGGGAAGAGATTGAGTCAACTTCTCAGCTTTTTCTCCATCAGTTACAACAAGAGTATACAAATTGCGGCTGCATCGGATCTTGAACTTAGTTTGGTCGCTTCTCTTGCGGATCTTTACCAACTTAGCGTCACGACGGCGAGCCTTTTGAAGGAAATCCCTGATATCTGTAATTTGCTTGGGCATTTTGGTGAATGAAAGAATGGACAAATAACGATGCTATAGAGGAAGCTGAAATTAAAGAGCAACGAGAATGAGAAAGAATCAGTGTTAGGGAAGATTCATGAAGTTGGTGGATTCAACACGCCCTTTCATAGACACAAAATATGCTAAGCATTTCGAAACATATTCCACTCAATCAACTCGAAATTGGGAGATATCGAGAACTTAGCACTCATCAGCCTATGAGCGTATGGGAGTTAATGCACTAGAGTGATTTCTGCCGTGTCTTGATTCGTCCGTCTTTCCGGCCATTGCCATTCCTCACCTTCAAAAACCTAGAAATCGAGTGTAGGACTGATACCGGGGTTGAATCAGTTGTTTAAAATAGCAAGTAAAAAGTTAGGGGTAAATGATTATCTCGGAACATCTGCAGCCACACACTGATTGATTTTTACGTAAAGTTCTAGTAGTCATTTACGTAATCCACAAATTTTATTAGAAAATGTTTGGACTGCTGGTCCGTATAAAGCGAATATAGAAATGGTACTAATTATTTTACATAAATAGCAGGAGACGAAAGAAAATATAAATAAATCTTTTATTCATGTCAAAAACTAAAAATAATCTATCCAATTGAAAAAATTATTATTATATTTCACCTCACAGAAAATTTTATGTTATATGAAAAAGAAGAAATGTTCTTCATTATAGTTAGATGACCTTCTCCAAGTCTTTGAACCTTATATATGAAATATTAGTCGTTCATAGATCAATCAAGAAACGGCATTTAATCGGATAACTAAATTTAATCCTTTGCGACTGTTTTGACCTAAAATTATTGCAATATATATCGTAAAGGGATTATAATACTGACTATGTCAGAGAAGTGAATGCTTTCCCATACTCTCCAGAATGGATATTCATTTAGCTAGAGGGAAAAGAGGGTATGGCGTCTTCTTTCTCCAGGAATCGTAAGCTTCCTGTCCTGCGTATTTTTCCTCTTGCTGTTTATCAAGTCTTTTAGTGGCACTTGTCATAATGAAAGTAATTCCAGCGATTCCCAAAGAGGAGCAAACCCAAGCAACAGCATTTTTTCCAAAGGATGGTACACCACCTAAGAATAGACCATACCAATAGACTAGCTCAAAAAGATAATTAGGATGACGGCTTATTGCGTATAGGCCTCCTGTGGGACCAACAAAGTCTTTTGCCTGGTCTTTTCCACGTTTGACAATAAATTTGTGCGTGTCAGAAACTGCTTCTAAAATAGCACCGGCCCAAGCTGTAAAAACACCAGCCCAAACAAGTTTTCCGGTCTCAATACCACCACGTAATGCATACATTGCAGGGCTTGTCATAAAAGCATAAAAGAGGGAAACATTCAACACGAATGGAATACGTTTCAACTTCGGAGACTTATCCATTTCTTTGAATTTATCTGCCTTTGATTTCACGAAGAAGTTCCTGAATAAAATAAAGCTTCCCAAACGAAGCCCATAAAAGACAAGTGATGCAGCAAGCCAAAATGATGGTGATTTCGATTCCATAAAGGTTGCCATTGTGGGTAATCCAGGGAAAGAATATAACATGGCCAAACCCATTGCGGCCATGCTGTATCCATAGCCAACGCTAAAGCTATATGCTTGTCTGTACAATGTTAAGGGAGTCAGCACCACGGCGGCAACACCTGCAAGCGCAGGAACACCATATGGTCCAGATACAAGAGAAGAAGATACCGCCTTAATAATTTCTGCACCTCCAGATAATTCTAACATTGTAGAAGATACTGAAGAATCTTTTGATTTGATTTGAGATTGATCTCCGAAGATGTTTATCCCTTTCCCCTTTCTAGTGTTTTTCGAAGTGAAAGATAATGGTGAAGGAGATACAAAACTAGAAGTCGGTGTTAATGCAATATGCAGAACAAACGACAGGTACAGGAACTGAGATAGATTGTTTTGGCGCATGTTTTCGATAATAATTTTTGTGACAATCGTGTCAAAACTATAAATCTGAATTTCTTGACATTTTTTTGCTGTACGTATCTTTGTATTAATCGATATTATTGACTCATCAATTCATCTACTGTATGAGAAAGTGTCTGACGTAAAGAACCTATAAGTACTTGCATCGTTGGTTATGGGAGTATAGTAGGTA
>Ga0209092_10001670_pt1 | contig 21268 bp, 16 predicted proteins | sample FraStrMetagenome_FD_187446 | JGI IMG/M metagenome (GOLD analysis project Ga0209092, IMG submission 187446) | Marine eukaryotic phytoplankton communities from Arctic Ocean - Fram Strait ARC3M Metagenome (SPAdes) (version 2) | ecosystem: Environmental > Aquatic > Marine > Oceanic | place: Fram... | reverse complement strand
CTAATTTTCATTACTTCACTATTTTCTAGTCCCGCAGGACATTCCACTTCATTCCTTATCTTTCCTATTCTGTATGATTCATAAAATTCGTATTCCATTACATTCCTGTTCCATATGATTCCATACTCTTCGTGTTCCATATTGTACATTCAGTGAACGGAAAGAATACATCTCAACATTTACATCTACGTTCTTTTTGGCTAACAACGTCTTGCAAATATGATTTGGCCTTCATCTCCCTCCTTCTAGCTCTTCGCCCCGCATCATGTCAACCACTTCCCGCCTTGCTTGAGTCGTTTCACCTAGTATTCACGACAACGCCAGAACTCAAGAGGATATAGATGATGGATCCTTCCTCATCAAATTTTATAATTTGAAAAACACGGATTTAGGGATGACGACTACCCTAATCGCACGTGTCCTTTCTATGACAGAAGGATGAAACCTGAACGAGTCGAGCCAGAATACCTCTCCACCCCACAACGTATCATTGAACGGTATAAATACCTGGTACAAGAGTAGAAGTTAACAAAATAAGTATACAGTTGAAAAAAAACAGATTTTGGAAGGGGCATGTTTGTGTGCGGGCTGCCTTTCTCATCACTCTTTCGAGGGGAATAAGGTTTGCAACAGCACAATATAGACCTCATAGAACGGCTAAATTATTAGCTAACGTCCTTCCTTAATGAGACGCTAAAACTGTAAAAGCGTGCTGGCATCATAGTTCAAACTTATCTGAATAAATCTTTCAACTTCGCCAGCACGCTTGTAGAGTTTTATCGTCTCTCATTAAGAGCGTCAGCTAATAATTTAGCGGTTCTATGAGGTCTATTGTGCTGTCGCAAACCTAATTCCCCTCGAAAGAGTGATGAGAAAGGCAGCCCGCACACAAACATGACATCACCCACCAAAGTCGAATCCAAAAAATTAATACCAGCACTTATTTGCATCTCTTTACATTCGTACTGCTCTCCATGTCAACAAGGCGATATGCTATGCTCGGTCTGTTGCTTGTTAAAAATGAACGAAAATAATTGGAGTAGATAAGTGTCGTGCTAATTTCAATGTCTGCAAATTTTTATTTGAAAACGCAACTGCACATCTACACAATCCCTCGCGAAACACTGAACAACAGACACATCAACACTGCATTAACGTTCTTTTAACCATCAACGTTTTGCAAGATTCCTTTCACCATCTTCATTGGATCGATAGATAAAGCGAGTTTAGAGTTTTTTTAGAGACTTTTAGAGAAAGAAATACAATTTTCAAAACAACTTTTTCTTTTAACTGCCTACGGATATTCTATCTAAATGACACGCTCTCGCTCTACAACTACAACTACAACACACCGCACTCTCACTACACGACGACATGACGATGGCTGATGATTCTGATGATTGACGATTCAAGAACATCCAACAGTATCGCACGAACTTAAAAAGCAAACAAAATAGATATAGTAACATTGAATGCAATCGAAAACATGATGCATCGCTGTGTACGATATACGTCCAGTACAACGTGGAGACGAAGGTCGTTCTCGTCCTCGACAGTTGTCGATCTGCGCAGTGATACCGTAACGATGCCCACGGCCGATATGCGAGCGGAAGCTCTCATGGCACCGCTGGGGGATGACGTGTTAGGAGATGATCCGACGGTACAATTGTTGCAGCAAAAGGCAGCGAGTATGTTTGGTAAGGAAGATGCCTTGTTCGTTCCCAGTGGTACCATGTCGAATTTGTGTGCCATTTTGAGTCATGCTGCTACGGTTCGAAGTGTTGGGAAGGAGATTATTGTTGGAGCTGGGTCTCATATTTCTATGTGGGAGCAGGGCAATGTGTCGACGCTGGGTGGAGTACATAGTCGGCAGCTGCCTGACTATTCATCATCGAGAATGTCCTTGGAACATATTAGGTCAGCGTATCGATCAGATAACGATGATCATTATGCCAAAACATGCCTCGTCTGTCTCGAGAATTCGCATAATTTAAATGGTGGTGCGGTATTGAATAAGGCATACATTGATGCTGTAGGAGATCTTGTGCATAATGGTTGGGAAGAACGAGTGCCTCTTCACATTGATGGAGCAAGAATTTTTAATGCTGCTGTCAGCGTCGGTTTACCTGTCGATGAGCTTTGTCAGGCTGCCGATTCTGTTTCTGTCTGTCTTAGCAAAGGACTTGGAGCTCCTTTAGGTTCAGTTCTTGTTGGTTCGACCGATTTCATATACCAATGTAAACGGGCACGGAAAGCCTTAGGAGGTGGCATGCGTCAGTCGGGTGTGGTTGCATCCATGGGTCTGTACGCTTTGGAAAATCATGTGGAACGTCTTCAGGAAGATCATAAACGAGCGAAATGGCTCGCAGAGGAGTTGTCTAGTCATGGCTTTTATATTGCACACCAAAATCAAATGATCGATTCAAATATTGTATTCTTTTGTTTACCCCCGTCATCTGCATCACTGTCAAATCAAGAATTTTGCAATCGATTAGACAATGAATTCAATGTTAAAATTGGAGGTGGATATATACGTGATGGCGAGAAAGGTCCGATGATTCGTGCCGCACTTCATATGGGTATAAACGATGAAGGAGTGGAAAGAGCTGTAGAGGGGATGATATCTGTTGTCAAATAATATTTTTTGTCTTGTTTAAATGGATTTTTCATCTCGTCTATTTGAGTACATCTCACACCTAGAAACCAAAACTTTGTAATGAGGTACACAACGTAATGATAGTATTGGAGGCAATTACAACAGGATCATATATGGCGCAAGAGGTTCATGATCAGTAAACGTAAACTAAATTTTTACTCAAATTTCCGTTGATTGTTTTCTCTTCAAAAAAATTTCTCTGCTAATCTACGTGACATGTGTCAAATTAATTTATCCATGCTAGCCATTCACCAACATCCTCTGATGCCGCTTTCACGTTTCAATCCAACGATAGATCAATTTGTTTCTATATCCGATTTCACAACACTTTGCACTTACGCCGTCATTTCAAGAAAAACAAATACGGACTTATTCTTAATATTTTAATAGTACATACAATCTTTCCAATGTCTGTGTCGAGGTTTTTGGCCAACTTCAACCGCCTTTGTTACCACCCACAAATTACGTATTGACGTCGTTGACATTGTAAACAAGTTTCCGGGTTGCAGCCAGATGAAGGCCGGCTTATATGTTGGTACTCTTAGCTTCAAAGAGATTTTTCGTAAAATATAGTCGTTGCTGTGTAGTTTCACAATCATTCACGGAATTATAAACGGACTAGTCCTAACTACTTCGAATTTGATACATTCATCATCTAGATATCGATTCTTCTATTGGAATTCGATCTCTTCACTGTCGCCACATTTTCGATATTATCTTCATCCAAATTTTGATTACTTCCAAAACTCATTGAATGTGTGTTAGAAAAAGTTTCTGCCCCCACCATATCGCCCTTTGGGTCAGCAACATAAGTCTCTGGAAAGCCTTGGATTTTCGAGGTTTAACGTCGAATGACCATATACTGATGACGAAAGGTAATGAGAAAAGAGATAAAAATTATGAAAATCAACAAAATTGAAATATACCTCGTCCATTTCAACCTGTATCGCCGAGTTCGTCATTTCTGGTAGCGGGTCATCTAATTTGCGTTTCATTTTTGCTTGGTATGGACAAATGTGACCTTTTTTGGGAACACCACACTTTAAAAGTTGGAACGAAAGAGGTTAGTTTTGTGCATCGATGCGAATAGAATGATGTCACTCGATACTTACACGACCGCAACGGTAATTACCTCTACCTTTTTCCTGTAGGTTCTTGCCTGTTTTAATATATCCACCAGCTTCATCAGAATTTGCGGGGTTACATGACATCATACCCGGAGGAGACCCACTCAATCTACCCGATAGTGGCTGCCGGATGATAGGAGCGCCCATTTGACTCACCGCCGGGTGACCTATCCATGCTTCTGGGTGCATCATATGCTGCGGTGGAAAACTTGAAACTGGCGGTCCTTTTCCATTACCAATCATCATTTGATCTGGGGGTGGCATCATCCCCATCATTATAGTCGGTGCTGTAGCACCCATTGGAGGCGGCCCAGGCATCATCATTGCCGGCTGGGGCCAAGTCGACATCATTCCATTCATACCATGAGGCGTTTGCGATGGGTTAGGTGCTGGTGCTTGCTTCTGCAGCGGTTGAGATTGACGAGACGAACTCGTAGAGTTACTGTTCGCATGATTAGACTTGCTTGTCTTACTTTCGTCATTATTCGATATATTTTGATTGGTATTTGAAGTTGTGCTCTTCTTCATTACTTCTCTATTTCGAGATTCCACATGTGATTCATTGGATGGCATTTTTTCACTTTTCTCCGATTGATCTTCTTTTTGATTTTCTCCGTCAAATGATTCTTTTTCAGTACCACCTGTTTCCGATGCAGCATTTTTACTTTGTCCATTGCTCTTCGATGACGATACTGGTGCCGGTGCAGCTTGAGATCCTTGATCCAACACAGGTTTATGCCATGGATGCATGTGCGACATATCCGGTGGCATTGCTATCGGGTGATACATACCCCACTGGTGCATGTGCGGAGGTGGCATATAATGCAGAGGTCCAGGAGGAATTGGCTGATGACCGTTCATACCCATATTCATAATTGGTTGATGAGGCACCGCTCCTCCCCACGCGTGCGGTGCATATACTGGTTGCATCATAGCATGCTGAGGGGCAGCAGGAGGGTGCATTTGCTGTGGTGGAGGAGCACCATTGTTACTGCTAGTAGATACAGAAGATGTTCCAATATGCGTATGTTTGTTTCGTTTCGAAGTGGTTGATGCGTACGTTCCATTGCCACCCTTTTGCTGCTGACTACCATTGCCTCGTCCAGAACTGCGTTGAGTGCCAACGTCGGACATTTCGCGAGATCAACCCTTTCCAACAATATCAATTAGAAACCAACCTGTTTGCACCCCGCGCTCTCCTTAATCAAAAACGACCCCAACAGACAAACCAGTTCAAATATTGAGGTGATACAGTAAAGTTAGTTCCTCACAATCTAAGATTCAAAAACAAACAAAAATAGAAATACGTGGACATGCAAATATTACATAGAATGAAAGTAAATGAGCACATCAATCGAAACAAAAGTACATGTACACACTCATCCCAAATTCCAATAAAGGCACTCGAGGATAATGTTCTTTATCCTAATCACCAACACGCGCCATTCATCCACAAACGAAAGCGTAGGATGAATCCTCAGGCAAACTAACTCACATCCGATCATAGAACAAGTAGCAATGCCAGCATGGAAAATGTCCACGCTTTGGTTTTGAAATTCAAATTCACAATCAAGTGTTCCTGTCATACATTCTCCATATCAACCACTTACATTCATATAAACCTCGAAAAGGATGTTTCAGCAATTCTTCTATCAGAGTGGTTTAAGGCACGGCATGAACAAGATAGTCTCAGTTACCCGTTGACCATAAACTTTACATGTATGCAATGATAACTGTGTAGATATAGGCCTTTTATTCAACACACATTTTATACGAGCACCGGTATACGAGGTACATGTACATGTAGAGAGTGTTTGTTTTCACACTCTCTCATACATCATACAGTAGATCTAGTTCGATTACATGTACATGTACGAGGTAACCGTACGAGAGTACGTATATTTGTACATTGTACACCCAAGGACGAGCTAGCAATGCTGTCGGGTTCGCGAGTAACCGGCTAGTTTGGTTGACATAAACGAACTTTTAAGAATTCGCTTTCATCATGTGAGATGTAGGTTGAATGTTCGTACCCGCTTTGTCCTAGTCCTAGCACCCGACGTCCGACCCCACTGGCTCACACATGTCTTAGACAGCTGGGATATTTTATGATTTTATGATACACAATACACAACACACCTCATAACTTTCATACACTTCAAAGTATACGATATAATAATATACAGTGAGTTCATAAACCAAGATTTGTATTACTTTAACATTTAAAGTAACATATATTGTATCAGCAGCTGTAGTTAGAATAAAGTAAGATAGAATAGTAATAGAAGAGCCACCATGTCGAGGCGGTCTTCGTTGATGATATCGTTCTTCTTGACTTATTCTCAGGTTCCCATGATGGCATCTGGATACATGATTCCATCGGATTATCATGCTTCTGGTGGAAGCCCGCCCTTTGTTAATAACAACAGTAACAACAATGGTTATAACTACAACAACTTTAGTCAAGCTCCAGCTCCACCGGATTCATCAGCGCCAGTGGCACCTCAGCCTTCCGCGGTATATGATGAAGAGACGTCGTGGAATCAGTATCAGGAAGAACAGTATAATCAACGTCAGGGCCAATACGATCCGAGTAATCCATCATCCATCGAAGTTAGTAAGTTGACTCAGTTTTTAGCCGCAGGGAGTAAGGTGAGAGTGACATTATGATTTTTTATATTTTGTCGTAATTCTTGTGATTGCACACTGTACTCATTTCTGATACTCACTTAGGTCAGCTTATCCCTGTTATTCTTTATGCTTATGTGGAGATCGCTCCATCACTACGAAGTTGCAAACTCGTTCAAAGGGATGAAAAGAACTATGCTTGTTACTCCAATAGTCTTATTGTTCCTTGGTGACCTATTTGCTTGTGTGACTGCCTTTACAACTGGATTGGACACACATGTTGCAAAGAGACGAGCCAAAGCTGTTCTGAATTTGGGCAAACTTGTTGAGGCGATTCTGTTTGTTTATAATGTCATTAAAATGTCCATTTTACCATCAAAATACATTCCACAGGAGATATACATTGCTGGGGCAATTCACAATTTCGTGTTGATAACAATATTGCATCAGTACACTAAGCTGAGCTTTGGAGGTTTGGCAGCATCAATGGAAAGCAAGAAGTTAAAAGACCAGCAAGATAATTACTATGGTCAAGATCAATATCAATTCGAAGGCAATTCAGGAAATTATGCGTCTTACGAAGAGGGAGTTAATAATGAAAACGGCAATTTTAGTTACTAAAGTAAAGCTCCACAACTTATGGAAAAAGTTTTTTGAAGGTTTGAAGCATAGGCTTAAAATTTGTTGACCATATTTTTCAAAATAATAATTGATTGGAAACCATCCAATACCTTAATGCACGATAAGGTTGTGATTGAAAGTTTAATGGACGTTTTATCATCGATTAATGAATTCCGAATTTTTCATTTGACAGGGTGCTATTGCCTTTGAGGCTCAACGTTATTTCTAGTTCTAGAAACATGCAGGTGAAGGATCAGTAGCTATTATCTTTAGTCAGACCATCTAAGTTTGTACCTCATGGTATATTTCATGTTTTTTGAAAGGTTCATGCAGTGAATTCTTGTATACTTCAGCTACATAAAAGTAGGATAAGTATGCATCAAGACAGTGCATCCGCATTTAAGTCAACTTTCGTTCCCAACAGTTTTCCAAGTACCACCTATCCAAAACTCTTGATCATATGCCATTTTGTGAATATAAGGTGTTAATGTTTGAAATAAATAATTACTTGAATACCGGTAGTGTACATAAGAGTACATTGTAAAATAGAAGTAACGGTACGACCGTGTAATTTGTTTCCAATTGTACCAGACGTCGACAGTTGACGACAATGGTCTGCGGATGTAATCAAACACACGCACACACGCATACACGCACACATATACATGTACACATGTACACACTTTTCCAAAAAATTCGTAAATGATTCGAGAGGGAGAGGACGAAACACAAAACCGGTACATGTAGTTGAATTATCATCGATGCCAACTGAACGCGACAGTTTCATTTAAATGTTTGAACATAAACACATAGTTATGGAAGGATCAGGTAAATAAGCGGAATAAGTTTAAAGATGAGGCAGCTGCTTTGTAGCGAAAATCATTTTGAGCAGCTTGTAACTGAGAAGCAAAAGCTTTTTTCTTGGACTCATTTCTTCATTTTTGACAAATATATGTAGATAAAACACATCCAAAAAGCGTTGCCATTAATGTGGCGAGCACAACAACACTTTCCTTCTCGATTTTTTCGTATACACATCCTCAGTATTTTATGTATTTATCCTTATTGGTGGTATTAAGTCTCATTATTGCATACTTTGTGCCACCAGTAGGATGGCTTGCACCCTCAAAAGTCGCCGGTAGAAATAAAGTACGAAAGCAGGGATAAGCTAATTATCAATTAATTTATTGGTAGCGTTATAATAACGATTCATCAAGTTTGAAGATGTTTTCCCGTCCAACGAGCAATCGCTAAACGCTACTTCAAGGACTCGACAAATTGCTTGAGTTTACTCAAATTTCACCTCCTAAAGATGAACGTGAGAAGCGCTACTATTGCTTGGAATCTTTAATTACTGATATAACTACAAAATCACAGATACCAATATCATCGGACAAGATGTGGCGTAGGTTCGCAAATAAAAATACCTCTCATGATGAATGTGAGAAACGCTACTATTGCTTTGAATCGTTAAAAATTGAGACGTAGGTTTGTAACGTGCAACCAAAGTAAGCTTTATCGTGAAAAATAATTTTCGAAGATGACCTGTTCACTTGGATATCTAGAAGTTGTAGACTTTCCATTTTCAACGCCATGGCTCATACCTACATCATCTTCCTTGATATCATCGACTCGTACATATGGTTTTCCCGTACTTACAATCAAACAGATAGAATATCGGCGTGGAATCCTTAACATCTTCCTCATACCACCAGCATTAAAACCTTCCATTGGACAAGTTGCGAGTCCTCGGCTCGATGCTGATAAATCGAAAAGCGCAATATCACAAGAAGAATCAGAAAAGGAGGATTATGTTTTTCAACACTCACCTCCAAGCATGTAAGTCATTGCAACAAGGGATGTGTTCTTCGTAGCCCATGTCTCAGCTCCACTCAAAGAAGGCAATAGTATTTTTCGTCTAGTTAAGGCACTGACAGATGCAACGCCTAAACGAACACAAAATGAGATGGGTGATGAAATGACGCGAGGGAGAGGATAGCCACTGGAGAACAACATGACTAATATTCTCACTTTCCATTCCGCAAATTTGCTTAATGTTGGGACAGACTCTTCGATATCACTATTTAAGACTTCCCGTTCATCGTTAAGGGCTTCTGCGCGAGATACTTTTCGTTGTTTGTAAGTATCTCGTATGAAGGCGCCAAAACGTGCACCATCCCTTCCACATTCTTTATCTGCTAGGAACACGGCAGTGCAATCGGAATCTCTTACCCGGTCTGCATTTCGCCCAATACAGTACTCAGCTAATTTTTCTTTCGCTTCAGGCGTACTCACTAATACGACTTTATATGGTTGTGCATTAAATCCACTCGGTGCCCTACGTGCCAAGTCAAGAAGCTCAAGACATGCCTTCACGACGGAAGGATCCGAATTTGTACCCGTACCAGTTCCCCCTTCATCCCCATGACGCCGGAATCGAGTACACGAGCTTCTTGCTAATACAATTTCATCAAACGCGTTTTCTTCCATAGAGGGTTCAGCTTCAACTGATAAATTCGACGAGGTCTTGTTCAGTTGTCGACTTCTTCCTCTCAGGACGAAATTATTTGATGTCACAAAAGCGCTGCTTACTCTTGGCAGTGACCATATTGCTACTGCTGCCAAAGTCCATATGATGTGCACATTAATTCTTTGTATCATAATACTTTTCTACTTCATTCAAAATTACGGTGTTGGTTATGATTCATACATTTCTCGCCTTTCCGATGCCTCTCTTTGGGTTTCTTGTGACACAATTAACAACCAATCTCCACGAATGTGCGTATGTGTTGATGGCTATGCTATGCCCGATACCCGAAACGCATATATATGGTATACGAGTACGCGTATCATAAATTATTTTAGCTCAAAAGTATTCAAAAATATTCGAATACGGTATGGCCAATTATCGCTGTGCGCGCGCAACATCTCGAATGGAAATCTTTGACATTGCCCGAAAACAATCACTTTGGCGTATCTAAAAGTAACAGTGCATCATCATCACGCACAGCATAACAAACCCGCAACTTTCCTTTTCATTCATGTACATATATCGGTATAATTTATTTACCAATAGTCTTTTCGAGAGATAGAGTCTAATCTGACTACTTTCGTACTAAAAAATACAAAGAGAGAAGAGGAAAGAAGACGGACGATGCGTAACATTTTTCGAAAGAAGTCACCCACACAGAAATCATCCGCCATCCGCATCATACATCCTATACAACAACATTCGTAAGAACACGATTGCATAAAATATACGGGTACAAGCATTGTCATACCGACACAAATTGCAACCACAAATATGACAGCAGCAGATCCATCTACCCCACATGCCTCCTCCTCCAATGCCAACATCGTTGTGGACGGTGATACTGGAAAAGAAAACGATAAGGAAACTAATCCTAACAAAGACAAACATCAACACCGTAGAAACCGAAAGAAAAAGTTATCCGCCCCTCCACGACAAATGAACAGTGGTAATGCGAAGCATTCGTCCTCATTTTCCGAGGTGGAGTTGAAGAAAGATGAGAAATTACAAGAATTAAACGATGATCCACGTGGTATGGACCCAACTCGTCGCATGACTGGTAAGGGAAAGGGGCGTAATACGGAGTCGTTTGATCCTGTTTCGACGTTGGTGCGGCCTGCTATGCGTGTGCGCTTGGGGTCCGGTCGTGATCGGGTGTATCCACGACCATTGAAGCATGATGATGTTGTTATTGTGCCCGAATTATTCGGAGATGAAGATGATTGGAGTATTTATTATAAGCTGATTGAAGAGATTAGGGATTTGCAGAAAGAGGGTGCAAAAAGATCGGAATGGACATCTTGGCATGAAGGTGCTCATCTAGTCTCACATGGACCAGGTGGTAGTAAAACTTTTAACATGGTCATTGATCGGTTGTGTGAGTACTTTAATATCAATAAGAAGAGTGCAGGTACTCGCTTTAATTGGTATAAGGATTCAAAGGATTGGAAACCATTTCATCATGATTCTGCCGCCTATAATACTGAAAGAGCTAAGAACCAGAATATTACCGTAGGAGTGTCTTTCGGGGCGACACGTGAATTGGCATTTTTGCATACCAAAGAGCTTGCGGATAAGGCCGAGGATAGTGAGGACAAGAAGCTTAGAATTTATTTTCCACAGACGAATAATGGTGTCTTCACATTCGGTCGGGATGTGAATATACTTTGGAAGCATGGCATCAATGCTTTGCCAGAAGACGAGCAGGATGGGAAGGGTAGAATATCTATAGTTCTTTGGGGATTGGCGAAGGATGTGAATGAAGAGGACGGTTCTCCAGCAATGTTGGGTGCTGACGGAAAAGGACCACATGCAGCTGGAGCTAGGCGTTTCAGTCACCGTCGTGATAGAAACAAAAATGGTAGGCGTCACAACGGAAATCACCGTAAGTCGGTACAGAGCGAAGGGCACGATCGAAGGAGTAACATCACTCCTGTGGAGAAAACAACTTGAATGGGAGTTTTTACTTTCTATACCTCATGAAAGTTGTTGCGTTTGTGCAAGATTGCTAAATAAATTGTGTAGAAACATTTTATACAAACAAAGCTGCTCGTAATTTTGCGAATAGCATATATCTTGCTATAATTGGCAATAGCTATTATCGTGAACTTGTCAATTTTATAGCGGACCATTCCCTTGAAGTATTACGCAAGAAATTATACAAGCTCACTAGCATGGAGAAGGAAACTAAATTCAATATACTTCCTTTAGTTATCGTTTTGCGCTGGTCTCGTATTTCATGTTGTAACAACAAACCAAATAAATGCAGTTGTAAATTTATTCATAGTCGTCAGACCGGAAATAACGTCAGGTTTCTTCCATATTTCGAAGCTAAATTTTCATGAGATTAATAATGATTTCTCATCAGTTGATCCGTATCACAGCTCATTTCAGCACTTGAAGACTCGGACTAATTTCGATGCCAATGATCAGATAGTAAAGGATCTCAATACAATGTTTACGTGGAACCACCATCTATTATCTTTGATAAAAATATTTTTCATGCCATGCTCAAACTCAATAAAACTCCAAGATTTTACATAATACCGACAGGAGAAACTTTTGTATAATTTTATCAGAAACAATGTCATGATCTTTCCATTTACTTTATTCTTTGATTTCGCCATCGTCTTCCGATGATGAATCATCACTTTCAGCAACCAAATCAAACAGTCCCAACGAATGCGTTTCTGAACAACGTCCAAGGCCAATCGTTTCCTTACTGCACTTCTCTGCAAAATCTCCACCTTCACGGTAACGGTCTACGCACATTTGCCATCGTCGAAAATGATTTCCGCAGGGACTTTTCTTCATGAATCTACACAAAGGACATTCATCCTCCGTATCCTCATCTTCTGGAGGCAAATCACTCCAATCCTCATCTTCTTCCTCTTCACTCTTTTCATAATCATTATTAGCGTTATCTTTCAAATTCTGCTCCATTTTGCAGTTTGCTACGCTCGAGATTGTTCCATTGCTTACCCCAACAATACCTGCAACTATCACAGCATAACTCGTCCACAAGAAGTTCGAAGAGACGGATGACAAAGATGGCGGGTTGGAAAAAAATCTAGCACGCGTACTACCACTATTCATCCGAAGCGATAGCTTGTAGTACCTACGTAAGTTGGAGCACCCATCCATCATGATGTGATAGTGACGACTACTATTACTAGAACCACTTTGACTCAAGAAACTTGTGAATGAAATTCCATTCTTAGGAGTAGGTCGGCGATAGATTGCAATAAATCTAATATTCGGTAAATTTCTCATTTTACAGATTGTTAAGTCAGTTACCTGATCAGTGCAATGTTTGGCCTAATGATTGGGTTCAATCAATATTAACAAAGATTATCAACAAAAGTCATTTTTTTATTGAACCTCCGATAATCGTTATATCATGCTCGTTGGTGATTTGCAGATTTGCAGTCCATACGATGAATAAGGGCCGTTCCCAACAGTTGAAAAAGGTGTGATTTTTTCATGCGCAATAAATTGTGGGGAAAGTGTGAGACTATTTTAGCCTAATTAGCACGTATAAGCACCAAAGACAGAAAATCGCTATTTACGGTAGATCTATTCATATCTTCTCATCGAGTATTTGTTCAATTGTAACAAATATCACATCTTTTGGAACTGAATTTATTTATTTGTTTTTGATTTGCCATTCAAAAGATATGAATTAGTAAGTGACCGACTACCGGTAGATCTACTGATTCGCTCTACCGGTAGTATGGTTATGGTTATGGTGATGGATATCGTCCAGCTCGACCGCTTTTAACGTCCGTGACCGTGACTTTTCGAGAAAACACGGAGGATGCGCGCTGCGCTCCAAACTCTCCTCTAATTTTCGAAAAAATCTCTCTCCAAAAATATCCGAACGAAAACAACCACCAGACACGCATTTTTTCTTAACATGGAGGACAACAATATCAGTTCAATATGCTTCAATCTTCTCCATCTAGGAGATGATAGCTTTGTAGATGACTCCTATACGAAATCGATCGAATGTTATACGAAGGCACTGGATAAACTATCATCTTCTTCGTTGAATGAGAAGGAGCACAATAATAAAAATAGTAATGGTGGTCAGATACAGCATTTAGAGGCAAAGCTTTTATCTCGTCGTGCTGCAGCTCAATGGAAACTGTTATCAGCTCATTCGACCACCACCACCACTGCCGCTGCTAATGCTGCTGCTAAGAAGGAGGAGGTACCGTCGTATGAAATCCTAGTTCAAGATTCTAAACGGGCCATTGATATCGTAGAGAAAAATGAAAAGATTTTTTCACATAATTATCCTTTTTTGAAAAATTTATATGCTCGATATGGAGAAGGATTATTTGTCTTGAAAAGATATCATGATGCACTAACAGCTTTTCGAGAAACTTTGAGGTATTGTAGAGATAGTAATTCCGAGGAACGCGTGTTTTACGAAGGTAAATGTCAAGCGGCCCTTTGCGAAGAACAAGCGCGTGTGTTAGAAGAAAAGAAACTGCAACAGGCTGGGAGGAAGAAAGGTCCTACAATGCCTAAGTATCAGTACTATCAAAACGACACGTTTATGACGATATCCATTCTTGAGCCGAATGTAAAGGAATCTAATCTGGTGGTGGATTTCAAGGAACGTAATATCAAAGTAGTGCTGACTAAGGAAGGAATCGATTTTACGGTTGTCTATGGCGATTTGTACGACGATATAATTGTGGAAAAATGTAAGATCAAGTATCAAGCAGAGAAGGTTCTGTTGAAACTACGTAAAAAGGAGAAACATGAATGGCATGAATTGTTTGGGGAAGGCAAAGCTAGTGATAATGATAGTCATAAACATGTAGATGATAAGAATACTTGGGATGAAAAGAACGGATCATCTTCTTCGCCTGTATCAGTGTTGGATACTAAGAAACCTCGTCCATACTCGTTCTCTCGAGATTGGAACGAAATAGAAAAGAATTTGAAAAGGGATGAAGAAAACGAAAAGCCAGAGGGTGAAGAAGCGCTCAATAAACTTTTTAGTCAGATTTATGGCAATGCAAGTGAAGAGACAAAGCGTGCTATGGTGAAATCATTTCAGGTAAATATTTTCAACTATTATGCATTTCGTATTTTATGGTCGTATGTTTTGGCTGACGAACTTACGCATCAAATGATTATTTTCCAGACTTCTGGAGGCACTGTTCTTTCAACGAATTGGGATGAAGTTTCTAAAACTGACTATGAAAAAGAAAGACAAGCCCCGAAAGGACAAGAATGGAAAAATTGGGAGGGTGAAAGGTTGTCACAAAAAGAGAGTGATTGATGGATAAGTGATACAGTGAGTAAATGTTAAGGTCGTCATGAAGAGTCTGCATATTTTGGAGTTGACCGTTTGGCACTGAAATCATGCGCCGTTTTTCAATAGGCTTACATGGCACTCGTGTTTAAGGAAATAATCGTCATAACGTAAGAAGTATTGGCGCGTTCTTTGTAGTTATGCAGTCTATCAATATTTTTAGGTCGCATTTCTTTTCATATAATACTGCGAAACGTAAACTCGAAATCGAGCTCTTCCAATCCAAAAAGCGCTTGTGGGCAACTCCATACTCCATTCCATCCATCAGTGTTTGAATCTTATTGATCAATGTTCACACAAAATTACGAGTCTACGTGAGGCTGGTTTTAAAGAGATGGTAAATCAAAGTACCGGAAAGCCACACGCAATGTCTTTGATTCTCGACAGAAGCCTTAATGAAAAAGTCTAAATAAGAAATACTAAGATGAAAAATGAATTACCGATATAAATATTTTTGTTAAATAGCCTCCAATCTCTATACCTATGAAAAATAAAATACATTCGTAGGTGGAAGACGATGCAAGCGGGTTCAAATACTTTTCCACAATGAATTAATAGTCATAATTGCTACATCTCTTAACAAGGTATTCGATAAGCTTTATAGGGTTGAGTGAAGAGCAATTCACATGCAAACAAAACGATTGGTGTAAAATATAGACGAATTTCTTTTCTTCAAATATACGAAATTGTCACACCAAAATAATCGTTCAACTCGCCATGACTACCCTTAAAACCTTACATACTCACAAACTGAATGCCTGACTCGCCACGATCTCTGGATTGGAAAGTTCCATCATCATGTGCTTCTTTCCGCTTAAGCTTATTCTTTAAGAATGATTTAAACGACTCATTTCGACGCTTGACGGCACCATCTTCTGTTTCGTTATTACTTTTGCCCTTCTTCCCATATAATACACCTGCAACAAAAGCAACCGCTATTCCAACTATAACAAGCGTAGTCGAAACGAATGCGGAGGTAGAAGAAGAAGAACCATCGCCCCTGATGCCAGACCTGGAAGAAAACCAACCTCCTTGGGATGTAATAGTGTAATTCAAGTTATCGTTACTTATCCAAGGTTGGTAATCGTCCATATTATTCAGCTCATCAACATTGACACCATCATCATCATAACCACCACCGCCGCCACCACCGCTACCTCCTCCACCTCCACCTCCACTGCCACCGCCACCGCCATCATGGTGATGTGGATGAGGAAGTTTATGTAACATGTTCACAAACGAACTCCAAAACCCCAATCTGCGACCATCCAAACCATCATCCTCACCAACGTACCCGTACTCAGGCAGATAACCACTGTATTCGTACGTAGAAGAATCCAACGGTTTCATGGAATTGTCGACCGAACGAAGGCCACCACCATAAGCAGACTTGTCCTCTTCGAGGGCAGAAGTCAAATAAAGGAAAGCAAATAGAGATGCGAAGACGTTGCGAATGGATTTCATTGTAAATATTTACGTATTCAATCGCAGGATTACTCTGACCGTTTCACTCAAAATGGAAAATATGCCCAATATCAAACGTTTTGTAGAAAAGTGAGAAGTGTGATCTGTAATATGTCTGACCAACTAGGAAGCTGCTCAAAACGATCAAGATAGGAAGCTGATATGATATATGAGATAAGATGATTTGAGTTGAGGTAATAAGAAATCGAAATATGTGCAAGGATTCCTCGAGTTTGATCGTTTGATCGTTTGATCGTTTGATCGTTTGATCGTTATTGATTGTGCCAGCTCGAATTATAATTTCGTTCATAAGATTGGTTGATTTAAGTGCCAACAGTTCCACATGAAAACTTGAGGGCGTTTTAATATTAAAACTTTCTTATCGATTTATAGCTCACTTTTAATTTAGTTTGCAAAAAATTCCAGTATGAGAGCTAATACAAGACACAACGGCTCGTTCAATCAATGGATGACGTTAGATTCAGAATTTGTATTTGTGGATGATATCGAAATCAGCATTTTGCACGAATTTTATTAATTAACGCCAGAATCAGCAGCGAACTTTAATACATGTGCATCTATAATGTCTGGAATCTGTGCTGACGCGAAACACGTCGCTCGTCTCTCTCGAAAGAAAAATTATGTTTTGTAAAGACTAAAACAGATAAAGTTAGAGCGCCAAGCGCCAAGCATGATAAATATTATGTAACCAGTTGATGAAGCATTAGCCAAAGTTTGTAAAATATAGAGCACTGCGTAACTCTTTTCTTTGCTATAGATTATGATCAATGATGCTGTAACGTGTCGGTTTGCGTCATCACGTTGGTGTATTATCTCGCTTTACATTCTAGTTTGGACGACGGTTATTTTTCCTTCAGTATCTGCTTCTGTTTCGTTCATCGTGCATCACAATAACGGACGTCATCAAGGATGTTTGAAAAGAAGGTTGAAGAATCTGCGCTTGTATGGTGAAAAAGATTCAAATGATTTATCGTCATTTGATGACAAGGAATCTTCTTCATCCAAGGGTATCGTTTCTATTCTCACTGATTTTTTCAATTTTGTTGGTTCCAACGATGAAATAACGGTATCAGATACTTGGTTGAAAGCAGATCCGCCACCAAGCTCACCAGAAGAATTGCTTACTAGAATAAAGTCAGACTACGTTGATAAAAATTATTTGTGGACGGGAGATATCGATGTTGGTGCATTTGAGCGAACATGCAAATTCACTGATCCGACACTTTCATTTAGCGGTGTAGACACATTCGTTTCAAATGTACAAAACCTCACACCAATAATTGATGCATTGTGCGAGGGTACTAAATCAGATTTATTGGACATTAAGCTGAACAAAGAAGATTCTTATGTGGAAACTCGATGGAACATGGTTGGAGACTTTACTGGGCTGCCATGGAAACCTCGCGTGGATGTCATTGGAAGAACCAAATTTTGGTATAGAGAAGATAAAAGTAGTGACTCAGAATACGAGAATGTGGACGGAAGATATCAAATTTATTTTTACGACGAAAAGTGGGAAATGTCAGCAGGAAAAGCTTTATTACAATTAGTTACTCCAGGAAATTAATGTACTTTTGGGTCGTTCATCTCGTTTGCTTGTGAAAGAAGTAAGTTGTAGATGAAGTCATGCAAAATGTCGCATTTCTTTCACAACGCAGACGATCATATATGAAAAGAGAGATGAGTGCTGCATATACACGCCAGTTAGTGCAATATCGGTAAACTTATTCTAAAATATTATTGTGCATCGAAAAAAGGAACTTTTCCTGTTAATCATGACTAACCCTTGACGTTTAGCTTTCAAATTTAATGGAATGGACATTTGCCTTCTTCATCATTTGCTTTGTTCGATAGACTGTTTGCGGAGGTGGTCCAAGCAGCGTCTTCTTCGGTATCATAAGGTTTGCCTGTGGCTGTAAGACCTCTAGATAAATGTTGCTCTTCCCACCAGCCATCAGACGTTACAAGAGGATCATCAGACGATCGTCTTTTGACGCGCATGTTCAGTCCATTCATTGTATGAATAGTCGCACCAGTCTTCATCCCAACGTCGTCGGGCGACCCAGAGAAACTAAAGTCGAAGTTGTTCAACATTACCGCCTAAAATGCATTTATTTTCTTGAGTATTGTGTAATAATTATTTTCGTTGTAGCATCAGCAACGTGTACTTACCATGGTCACAGTTGCTTCCATCACGGCGAACTGGTCACCTACACACTTTCGCTGCCCACCTCCAAACGGCAAAAAAGCAAAATCAGAAGCGATTTCGTTTGGGTAGAGGCCAGATATTCTATCGGGATTGTAGCCTTGCCAATCTTCTATTCCTTTGTTTCTGAATCTTCTTTCCCATCTTGTGGGATCAAACTTTTCAGCATTTTCCCACAATTCCTCACTCCTATGCAGGTTCCAAGTTGAGATAAATATATCGGTCCCACGCAAAACTTTCACACCGTTCTTTAGATTGGTACCACCTGCTGGAAGGATATCTTCGACTCTAGCTCTTCTAATTAATATTGGTGGTTCCGGATAAAGTCGAAGTGATTCGATGAGGGCAAACCGAAGCTTCTTCATTTTTTCGATGTCCTCAAGATTGGGCCGAGACTTCGAGCCCATTACCCCGCGAACTTCCGCCTGAATTTCTTTCATCATTCTGGGATCACCTCGAGCCAACTCAAACAAAGTCCAAGTCAGCATAGCAGCTGTAGTTTCGTGACCAGCTATCAACATGGTCATAAGATCGTCACGTAGCTGTTTCGAAGACAAATCTTCACCTCGCATATCAACCAAAAATCGAAGCAACGAAGGATCATCGTCATTGTCACGTTCTTCTAGCTCTTCTACAGTAGCTTCTTTTCTCGTCAAGACTGCACGATTAATTAGATCAGTCAATATATTGTCCAGCATAGTTATATCATTACGAAATTCCACTTGACCTCCCATCCACTGATCCGCATAAGGCAAATTCCAGTACGGGATAAATGAAGATGACCTGTGCTCTGCCTCACGTAGCGTTCGGTATACAGCCTTCACAATTGGACTTTCCTTGTTTACAGATCGAAAATCGTAGTTGAAGACGGATTTTCCAATGATATCAAGAGTTACCGAACAAAACCGTTCTTCCATATCAGTAACCGCATTTTTGCTCGAAACCTTTTCTAATTCATCACTTAGATTCAAAGCACAGTCACCAAAAAGATCAACCATGCGCTTAAGCCATCGCTTATGGAAACCAGGTACAATTGCCCTTCTTCGAACCTAAGAAAAATAGTGTGAGTGAGAGAATGAGAAAACTTAAACCGGCGAATAAAATCCATGGATAAATCACCTTCCACGTCACAGGGTCGGCAGGAATTAAACCTTTACCCATAATAGGTTCTAGAATTTCTGACAGCATTCCTTTGCAGTAAGCCTCTGGGCTTGACTTTAAAATATGTCTCGCCATTACGGGATCTGATACAACTAGGAAGCTTTTTGGTCCAAACGATAAATTAAAAATAGGGCCATGATCCTGATAATATTTAGCCAACAACAGAAAAAGAGGTCCACCAGCCAAGGTTTGCAAGTCGCCACCAAGAACTCCAGTAATAAAAGAAAGGAAAGACCCTTCGTACTTTTGAATTATAGCATCTGGGACAGCCGCCATTCCCAAAACAGGTCCCAGTCCCAAACTAGTCAAGAAGTTGAACGTTACTAACTTCACAATCGTCTTCGCTGTGACTGGCCTCGGCTGATCTTTCCGTTTAACACCAGGCGCTGCGTCCAACGTCCGAATTCCATCGTCCGTCTGTGTATTCACCAAGAAATTAAACATACTGGGCCTTTTCACCCACCTTCCATCTTGCGTTGCTCGAAGACCGGCAAAATATCGACGTAACTTCTCCATTTCCCAATCAAATCCACCAACTTCGGCTTCTTCGTTCCACGAGCTTATAAGTCTATTCTCGTACATTTCAGCCTCAATAGCAGGCAATTCTGAATCGAACTTATCCAGTCTAAGCGACTGAGGGATAGATATTTTTGTCATCTCTAACTCTTCTTTTGTCGAAGTTTCCGATTCCTTTTCTAATATTTTTAATTGCGTAGATACATGATGACGAGAATGATGGATATGGTTTGTGAAGGCAACCACACTGGTATTACGTTGATGAGACAGGACAATGCTCGACAGAAGAAACCCCGATACGACCAACTTTGCGGTACTTCGAGAACTGATGGACGGCATAGTCGAAGTCGTCATATCTTCACTTCAAGGGAAAGTGTAATATTAAATGAACAACTTAAAATTGAAAGGATTGTATGCTACACAGATATGTTTGAGTTTCTGGCACTTTGTACCTCTGTTCAGGTTTTTACACATCTATGTATCTGGTACGTGCAGTTATTACACTACCAAGTAAGAAAAGATTTCGGACTTTCGATTATATGACGTTTGCGCTAGTCATGTTGAACCCACGATTGCGAAGTTTAGAGGTTGTGCCGATTGGTCTCTCACGCGCTCTCACACGGTCTCCAAATTTCGTAATAATCAATCGATGTTGCCGCGTGGAGGATAATGAATGATAATGAAGTTCGTCTTTGACGTCATGATCCTATTTCATATTTTTCGAATGACCGGTACAGCAATACCTCGTTATGACCAATCCAGATTTTGGGCTTTTTCTGGTCTTATAAGAATGCAAAAAAGAAGTCAAAACCCCACAAAGAAGTACATATGTATAAGTATAAATGTACGGTCAAATGATAACTAGAAAATAAGAGGCAAATGAAATGATTATGTTTAACTTCAATCTACTTTTGGATGAAAAAAAGAAGATATCCTTCCCTGCTTCATTTTTGCTCGTTTAATTTGGCCCCTGTATCCATTCAAATTAGTTAGTGTATTGTTATAA
>Ga0209092_10001669_pt1 | contig 21270 bp, 13 predicted proteins | sample FraStrMetagenome_FD_187446 | JGI IMG/M metagenome (GOLD analysis project Ga0209092, IMG submission 187446) | Marine eukaryotic phytoplankton communities from Arctic Ocean - Fram Strait ARC3M Metagenome (SPAdes) (version 2) | ecosystem: Environmental > Aquatic > Marine > Oceanic | place: Fram... | reverse complement strand
GGTGGCTACAACACAAGTAATTGCAATTTGGATGGAAGAGATTGTTCATGTGACTTTCCTAATGATGGTTTTGACTACAGTGGATGTGATGTTGAATTTCCATGTCTAATTGGAGATGGATGGTGCAATGGTTATTATTATAGTCCAGAGTATGGATCAGAAGAGTGCAATTTCGACGGTGGTGATTGTAGAGAATGCGATTTCCCAGACGACGGATTTGATTACAGCAACTGCGACGTCACATTCAAATGTTTTATTGGTGATACTTTTTGTGATTCTGGAGAGTATGATACCCTTGAATGTAACAGAGATGGAGGAGATTGTCGTTTTGTTTCTACATTAGTTACGTTTTTTATTCCGTTCATCCAACTACCGTTTCTATGTCTTTGGTGCTACGCGACGTATTCCTTTGTCCTTATTCAAGGTTGCTTTGATCAACTGATTCCTAATGGCATTATTCCAAGTTTGGTTGGTAATTTCGAATTTCCAAACTAATTTGTTGTTTCAATCTGGAATCTTTTTTTTCTATTATTCATCTGTAACTTAACAAGCTTTTAGTAAGCCTATACAATTTTTCTTTTGTTTTATTCTTATTTTGTTTATGTTGCCAATTGTTAAAATAAATGATCCAATCTAAACTGAAGTTTTTATTTTCCTCTTTTATCTACCTCATCTCTTAATAGCCGACGCAAGATTTTTCCACTTGCAGATTTTGGTATTGAAGACCTAAATTCTACACCCCCCTTTATCCTTTTATATGGAGCGACTCTCTTTTCTACCCAACCTTGAATCATCCTTTGCGTTATATTTAAAGCCCCATTCTTTTTAAGTACAATGTGTGCTTGGATAGCTTCTCCAGATTCTTGGTTAGGAACACCTATTACTGCGACGTCTTCTACATGTTCGTTACTCAACAGAAGTGCTTCGAGTTCTGCAGGTGCCACTGGGAATCCGCGTACTTTGATTAATTCTTTCAATCGGTCTGTAATATAAAAGTATCCATCTTCGTCATAGTATGCTAAGTCGCCCGTCCTTAGCCAGCCATTATCATCAAGACAATCAGACGTGGCTTTAGGATTATCCAAATAACCCATCATTACTTGAGGACCCTGTCCAATATATACGAAATACATGAGTTTGAATTCAAATACCTCGATGTTCTTAAAAAATGTACAGATTAATCTACGACAGTTCATACCTTAATTACTAATTCACCAGTCTTGTTCGGTCCTAACGCTACACCTGTTTCAGTGTCTAAAATTTTTCCATGAGTGGAAGGAGCAAGTGGACCTGAACTACCACTTTTGAAATTAAAATCACTTCCCATTAGACCTATCGGAGAAAGTTCACTCATTCCCCATGCTTGCTTCACATTCGCACCAATACGATCAAATACTGCACTCTCAATATTTGTGCTAAGTGGTGCAGCAGCACTCATAATCATTCGAAGGGATGAAAAATCATATTGATCCACAATAGGGCTTTTTGATAAATTAAGGAGAATCGGTGGTACTAAATGTGCTCGTTGAGGTTGATGTTCCTGAACTAATTTACAGAAGTCTTCTAAATCGAATCTACCTGACATGGTGATTAATTGTTGCCCTTTCCAAGCTGTGTATAAAGCTGAGACTAAAAATCCATAAATATGGAAAAAGGGCAATGGAGATATAAGTTTATGGTCCTGGTTATTTGTTCCATATATAAACAATTTTGGTTGAGCAAATAGATAGTACCAAGACGAAAGTGAAATCATATGGAAGACTTACTGATGGAAATCCAAGAGCTTCAATCTCATCTATTTGCACTAAATTTTGGACAAGATTTGAATGTGATAAACATACGGCTTTTGGTAAACCAGTAGTTCCTGATGAAAATGGAAGTAAAACCGGGTGCTTGAACGGGTCATTATGAAGCTGACGAACTGTTCGGTCAAGAGATTCATTGTAGAATTTCAAATCCTCTAGATTTATAGTGCCAACTGGTAATTTCCCACCCCCTTCGAAAGTGGGATCGGGTATCACCAAAATGTGTTTTAAATCCGAACATTCTTTTACCGCTTCCAATGCTACATCCACAATTTTTGCATGAACAATCATAATGTCTGCTCGACATTGTTTCAAAATAGTTCGTAGTTCCCCTGACTTGAAAAGAGGGTTTACTGGGGATAACTTTGCGCCACATAATGAAACAGCAAGTGTGATAGGAATGTAATCAACATCATTTGGAGAAAATAAAACCACAGTTGATTTCTCATTTACATCGAAATTCGATTTGAGAGCCGCTGCGATAGAAGTTGAGTATTGTTGATATTCAAGGAATGTCCGACGTTGGTCGGTTGTACCATCGATAATTGCTACCTTATCATCACTTTTACTTCTTTCCCACTCACTCGATATAAACTCAAACAATTCCGGATACTTTAATTCAGGTATGGGTGGGTATGGGCTGTTTAGTAGGAAATTCTCAACGATTTTTAATGAGGATAATTAAAGTAAATCAACTGAGATAGAAACATCTTCTAGATCGAAGAATGGGAGCTTATGTCTTTTGTTTATGTGCTGATTTACCTTTTTACCACATGTAGGTCACATTGATTTCCTGTATTCGTAGCAGTATCACTAAGAGCAGAAAAATGGGATATTCTTGACTTAGTATGCAACACCGTCTGGGTCCGAATTGAATGACGGATAAATCTGAGGCGACACGCAGCATTAATCATGTTTAGCTATGGAAGCAAATTTGTATGGCAAGATTGATTTGAGTGCGATCACTTGTTGTTAATTCGATCAAATTTTCCATCATATCAAGACTACAATCTACACAGCAGGAGACTACTATGTGAGTTTGTACGCGAATATGTTACGAGCGTGACACGAACTTCCGTACCTCCCTATGATAAAATCTTCTGCAGATATTGATTGAGAATAATCCTGTCATCAATATTTAATACAGACGATATACATCCATTGAGTACGAGTTTCTACGAAATGTTACAAGAATTGAATCAGGTATAAGTTACTAAATACAGCAGCATAATATTTTATTAGAGTTAAAAAAAATGCAAAAAAATACATAAAAAAATTTCAATAATTCCTCGTTTTGGGGGGGTTGTTGTAGTACATGTAGTATGTAGGAGATAGTAGTAGTAATAACCTATCTCACTTTATCATAGTTATCTAGTTATTACACTTTATCAGGTTATAGAGCCACATTAATCGCTCGAGAAAGTCCGTGACTTATATCGACAACAGCCAGGAAGAGCTAGACCTTGTCTATTGATTTCCCCCGAACAGAGTCCGTGACCTGTTTGATTAACAACAAGTTGGTGGGCGAGGTATCTAGCTACAACTTCATCGTATCTTGAACAAAAATTCAACTATCATCCAAAATCAAATCTTACTCGGAATTAGCATAGTACGTAGAACACAGAAAACTACGGTTCATCGACAGAAATTTTGCGAACGACATCTAAAAAATAAAAAGAAACTTCGACACGTTCTTAGTGGATATTTTCAACGAACTCAGAAAATAAACCTAAGTGCACGAAGTATTTTTCTGAATATTAGACCTAAATACATCGGAGATTTATAAGATTATTTATTGAATAAAGTGCCGTAAATGTTTCGTATGTAGCATCTAATATATAATGATAATAATAATAATAAGAATGTTAAGAAACAATCTATTCTAACTACTGCGGACTTTCAAAGCTCTATAATTTTTCATTATTCTGAATTTATATGTTAAGATCATCAAATTATTTAAGAGGATGGAGAATTCCAACTCATTCCTATTCGTACTTATTATTCTTATACCATCTCTATACTCAACAGTGTTACTTAAAGTCAATCATTAAGCTACCTTACTTTGATCATGCGATCAAGAAAGTCAGTCAGAAGTGTCTATCAATCCAAAAGCGTAAAACAAAAAGAGCATTATCTTGCTGAAAATGAAGATGTAACGAAGATCAGATCAACATTACGTTTGGCGAATACTAGACCGATTTTCGTACGCATCTTTCTTATCATATTTGTCCTCTCTATATCAACACGTAGTCTTGTCAAAGTCTTTCGCATAAAGGATGTTCCAATGCTTACTTTACGAACAAATAACATGCCTCCTCCCATGGATATAAGGGTTGGAATAGCGACAAGTCATTTCTTCCCAAACGAGTATTTTGTTACAAAGAGATGTGAAGTGAGAAATCAACCCTTTCATTGTACAATGGTAAGGATTTCGAAGCCAGACGCATTCCATGTCAAAATATATCATGGTCCTCATTCCCACATTGGAATTGTCAATCGAGACTTTCCAAGCCAGCTACTTGGAATGGTTAGTATGGAACCTGGCACATATTATCCACATCAGAACGACCCTAAATTTATGAATCTTTTTGATATCACACAATATTTTCGCTGGGATTCCGACATTCCAGCATTGTACTCCTCACCTTATCTCATCGAGGATAAGCTATTTGATCCTGTGCGCGTCCCAACTCCTTCCAAAATTACTGCTCTTGTTTATATTAATTCGAATTGCAATGCTTTAAATGGTCGAAATGATATAGTGGAACAAATAATGGATATTGGAGATATTCCAGTGCACAATTATGGAAAGTGTCTCAATAACAGACACGCAAAAGAGAACGAGGTGAAAGAAGATATTATTTCCAAATACAAATTTTGCATCGCAATGGAAAATAGTAATGAAGAGGATTATGTGACTGAAAAGTTATGGCAATCTTTGACAGCAGGATGTCTTCCAATATATCAAGGTGCCCCAAATATAGAGAAGTTTCTACCAGTACCGGCAAAAGAAATGATACTGAACTATGCGGAGTATGGGTCAGCCAAGGCTTTGAGTGATGAGCTTGTAAGATTGAGTAATAATGATGAGGAGTATAATAAATATTTTGAATGGAAGAAGATAAATCCAAGAAAAGATGAAGTGTTGGAAGGGTTTCAATGGATGATGAAACAGTCAGAACGTAAACCAACATGCGATTTTTGTCGTGCTGCTGGATCAATATGGGAAGCAAGAACAAATACACTAGATTATGATTATTATAAGAAAAGGCTTAAGAGTATTCCGAAATACAAGACCAATGAGACGCTCTAGCTTTTTAATCGAACAAGGACAACAACTTTAGGTCATACTATAAACTTTCGTATACATTGTATAATGCTTTGGCAAAAATGGTTTAATGGTCACGTATTTGAATACTGTATTTCAAGAGAATTATGATGAATTAACTTGATTATCGCATGAACAACACCTTAGAAAGAATTAGCATTCCATATCAGTTTCTCTTAACGTACACAAGAAAAAAAACCACCTTCACCTCTACTTTTGCTCATTATTTAATCAACCATGATTAGTTTAATATTTTTTGTTAATTGCATTGCTATTTGCTTGATTTATTTTTTATAATTGATGTTGATTCAATCAAGAAGTAGTTAACTTTCTCATCTTCAGAATGTTGTAGCCTCAGAATATTTCAAAGGGATCAGATGCTGACAATGGAAGCACGACTGAAAAAAGCATGATGAACTACTCGCACAAAAATAACTTGTACGTACGTCATATTCAAAAGGTATTTAGGAAAATGGAAAAACTGGAACTTCTCAAGTAACTTTAAAGAAACTCATTCCTCTCCAGCAGATAATAAATAGTAGTACAATGAGGCGATCACGACAGCGGTCAACAAGTATCGATGAATTAAAAGCATCCCCTCTACATGGTGGCAATTCTGCTCCAATACGTTATCCAGTCAAATCTGCAAAGAAGTTCATATCGAGAATTCGTTCCTCGAAAGGAAAGGCAATCTTCATATTTTTGTTCGTCGGATTTGCAGTAATCTATCTGTCAACGCCAAATCTTAGCAGCTTCTTCGATGAATACAATTTGCCATCGACTAAATCAATAAAGAGCTCTGGGATGCCTCCACCCATGGAGATACGAATAGGATTGGCAACTCCTCATTTTTATACAGGTGCTTTTTTTGACACACGGAGCTGTAAAGGGAAAAATCAACCCCTCAAGTGTACAGTAGATTATATAGTAAGACCGGAACCGCAATTAAACCATGTAAAATTATATCATGGTCCTCATTCCCACTTAATACGAAAAATACAACGAGATTATCCAAGCCAGCTACTTGGAATGTTTAGCATGGAAGCTACATCTAGATTCACAATTCAAAATGATACGACATTTTTGGATAATTTTGATTTCACCCTATCTTTTCGCTGGGATTCCGACATTCCAGCATTGTACTCCTCACCTTATCTCATCGAGGATAAGCTATTTGATCCTGTGCGCGTCCCAACTCCTTCCAAAATTACTGCTCTTGTTTATATTAATTCGAATTGCAATGCTTTAAATGGTCGAAATGATATAGTGGAACAAATAATGGATATTGGAGATATTCCAGTGCACAATTATGGAAAGTGTCTCAATAACAGACACGCAAAAGAGAACGAGGTGAAAGAAGATATTATTTCCAAATACAAATTTTGCATCGCAATGGAAAATAGTAATGAAGAGGATTATGTGACTGAAAAGTTATGGCAATCTTTGACAGCAGGATGTCTTCCAATATATCAAGGTGCCCCAAATATAGAGAAGTTTCTACCAGTACCGGCAAAAGAAATGATACTGAACTATGCGGAGTATGGGTCAGCCAAGGCTTTGAGTGATGAGCTTGTAAGATTGAGTAATAATGATGAGGAGTATAATAAATATTTTGAATGGAAGAAGATAAATCCAAGAAAAGATGAAGTGTTGGAAGGGTTTCAATGGATGATGAATCAAACAGAGGCTCAGCCAATATGCGATATATGTCGACATGCTGCATCAATATGGGAAACACGAAAAAATGCATCTGATTATGAGGATTATAAACAATTTTTATCTGACGAAGCTAGTAAGAAAGATCGTCCATCACCAGTGAACTCCCGTTTGTATGAGAAAGTTTTGAATAAACCTTAGCAAAAATCCGTTGAAAGTGTTATATCATAGACAATATTTACGGGTTGAACGATGGTAAAGGTATTAACATTACATAAATGAAAGTGTATTAAATATAGTTCAATCAAACATTTCCATAGTTTTATCCCAATGATCTCTTGACATTCCATCTGGTGTATAGACACATTTGACACCCAATTTTTTGACATCTCGGATATTACCATATTCATTATCAAAAAACACCATGGATTCAAAAGGTATACCAGTAATATTGTGTAAATTGGTCAAATGAACTGTTTTTCGATTATAAGATATTTGAATCAGTTTAGGAGGAAACATGGAATCTAGCGTAGATCCATCTTGAATTGTAAGCCATTGTAGGCACTTTCGTGCCCAGACTGGCTCATCGGTTTTGGATGCAATTGCAGTTTGTATGGGGGATTGTATATACTTTGGATCTTTTTGATTGAGTCGATTTATTTCGGATAAAGCATGGGATCTAAAAAATGTATCAAGTTTTCATATATGAGAAGATTATAGGTACCCGAATACGAAACACGAAAGATATACTTACGCTCCATCAAATATGTTAATGGGTGTATTAGATTGGTCCACAACTTGTTTTCCTTCTTCCACACAGGTTTGCGTGGAGGAACGACAATTGTTGGTAGATATCGGAATAAGCTTGGGTGGCCCATCAAGTTGATACATTTCCGGCTCCCATATTGTATAGTCTAGATCAAATACAGCTAGTTTTAGTGGTGCCATTGGTTTTGGTTCCGGGAGAAAAGTCAGATTAATTATGAATTAAGTAAGAATGTTGAAACCAGACGAAGTGTGTTGAGCTTATGATCATGATGAGCAATTCTGATTCTTTTTTCATTTTTGTTGGACGAAGTAAAGTACGAATAATGACGTCATATATTACTCGGTAATAACCAAGAAAATTTAAAAATCATAAAATAGGATAATTTTGATATTTTGCTTAAGTCCGTTCCATAAAAACCTCAAGACATTCACTACCAATTACACTTATTATCGAAACTTTTTCTGTCTGCCTTTCATTCGATCATCTCCATCAATCATACGACGGATATTCCTTTCTTTCTAGAGCTTTACATTTATTTGTTTATCATAACCACAACGTCTACTTTTACAGAATTGGAACATCATGACCAGCATCTTGGCCCCCCATGTAAATGATACATTAGACCCTCCGCCTACCAAAAAAGCCAAATTAGATTCTGACCCTTCGGATTCCTCAGAGGATCATTCTAAATCTTATACTTCAGATCAAATTCGAAAACCACCCTCTCATATATTAGCTGATGGTACTTATATCCATTTACCAGAACCAAACAACATTGAACGAGCTTCTTTTTTTGAACGATCGGTTGCAGAGCATCGTCTCATTTCCGCTACTGAATCAACAAATGCTTATGAAGAAGAAGAAAAAGAAAAATCTGATACTGATGCCAATCCTACTGATGATACAAATGCTCCTGATTCAAAGAATAAAAAGGAAATCACACCCAAAATTCATCCAATCGCAATAGCTTCAGCACGTATACATGGTAAAGGTATTCAGGAATTAAGTAAGGCCTTAAATTTAAGTGATTTAGTACATCATGGTGAATATTTTGGTATGGCAAATATAGTCAATCATAACACCGTCAGCACAACTGCTAAGAAGGACTCTACCAAAGATGAATCAAAGTCTGCTGAAGATGCAAACCCAACAAAAGATGGAAATGTAAATAATGCAGCCCAATCATCTCAATCTTCCGAAAAGGTCGATTCTCAAACTTCCTCTAATAACACCACTGAATTAGACCCCGCTGCTATTCTGGAAGAGCGAAAAGTCCGAGCCATTTACTTACTACTACGAAAAAAACAACAATTTGTTCAATCAAGTCAAACCTTATCCCGTCATGAAAATAGATTAACATCTTCCACATTATCACAACGAATTCTTGACTTGCGACTGTTGGAATTACGACAACGCTGGAGATTGGTTGCTCCAGAACATGGGACGAGAGCTGTTGGACCAGTGCGACCTATTGAAGTAGTTGCTGTTGATGTTGAAGTGTACGATCGGGATCGTATGGGAGGAGGAAATATTGCTGCTTTGAATGTTACAAAACAAAAGAGCCAATTGTATCAAATAAGTGGAAACAGCGTCGCGGATAATAATACTACAGGCCTAGGCGACGATCGAAATAAAATGAATCGATTAGGAAGAATTGCGAGAATGGTTCCACGGTATGCAACCATTGAAATTAAGAAAGATTTTGTTTTGGATCGAAATGATTGGCTTTCGACAGAGAAATCTTTGGGATCAGAGTCAAGTGATAAATCTTTAATCTCGGATTCTTCTAGCACAAATGACTCTCAACAAAGTGAAAAAAAGACTACCGAAGAACAAAATCGAATTTATACTAAAAGGATGGAGTCCACATCTCAATATACTCGATCAGAACCATTTGCAGTAGCAGATCCAACTTTGGGAAAAATTGATCCCGATTTTGATCCTGATAAGGTTCCCATTTTAACCTTACTCTTATCTATTGAAAAGGCTTCTACGGGCTATATCCAAAATTGTACCCTTTCTTCGTCTTCCTTGAAGCAAGATCACGATAATGATAATCCCAAGTCGATGGATGAAAAAGTCATTACAACACTTCAACATTCCCTATTTTGTGCGTCTCTGTTTGAATCTATACGAAGAGAAATCACATCACAATCTCAAAGGTCGCAAATTGACAATAGAGCTTCTATCAACTCTAAATCAACTTTACCATCTAAATTTGGATCCAATAATCTTACCGCCACTTCAACATCATCACAAAATTTATCATCAACTTCCAATCCTACTGTTTGGCTTTCAGATGGAATGGAAGAAGCTTTTCTTCCACCTCCATCCTTAATGGTAGGAGCAAATTCTAATTCTGCCTCATCACAAAGTTCCGATTTGGGTGGAGGCTTATGTGTCATTCATTGTCACGAAAGTGAAGTTAAAGTTCAATTAGATTCTGAATACTCCATTACAATTCAATTAATGGAAGCTGGACCCACTTTAGATGTGGCAACCTTATCTTCCAATAATAAAATTGAGTCCATAAATCTATCCGAGACAAAAAATCTATCCGAGACAAAAAATAGTGGTAGTCAAACACCTAAGCAATTGCAAGTGTTATGCCGAACATTATTGCTACAAGCTCAATTTATGTATCACGATTTTTGTATGAAAACTCGGACACAAAATTTATCTGCAGGTCATACCAATTCTACTCAGAAAAATTTGCATCAAAATCAAATGCAAACACAACAACCAAATTCAGCATTACCGAATTTAGAGAATAAAACAATATCATCTCCACATATTCTTGAGCAATGTGTAGCGCTTGGGTCCAAAATAATTTTTGAACGCAAAGTCCGTTGGACATTAAAGGTAAGACTTATTTTTTCTTTTTATGGTATATTGATAATATTTAGCATTTTTCATATTGTTTTCATTATTGAACAGAGATTGTCTAAATGGATAAAACAACAAGCGAAAGTACTGCAAACGCAAGAAATCAACATTCCAAAGCCTCTGTTCACAGTTGAATGGTTACCACTGTCCCTCTTCGATCATAATTCACATTTTGTCTTGAGTATCGCAGATCATGCATTTTGTATTGATGTGAGTATTCATGGAGGAGAAATGGTAGTTTCGCAGATTGGGAACGACGGTGGATATCAACGCGTCGGTTTTAGGTCTGCTATGGAATTTGAGCATTTTGTAAAATTCCAAATCAAACGGCAAATTTTCCCCTAATGTCCATGTATCCAAGTGTAATAAATTTTCTTTCGCAATAAATCTTATTAACTTTAGAGAAACACCATTTATAAGAAAGAATCACTGAGAATAGACTGACAATCCTTTCTTAATTTCTGCCTGTCTTGTTTTACTTGAGAAATTTCTTTTTCTATTTCTCGAATAATCACTTGTTTTTCATGCCCAATATTTTTAAGTTTTGTTTGAATCATTGTCACAGTCTTGGAGTCTATTTTTTCTCCTACCAAAAGTTCATTTATAGTAGCGTTATGGACATCCCGTTTGTTTATTGTGTTTATAATTTGTTTATCAAGTATTGCATTTTTCAAGTAGTTCTTCTGCTGTGATTCGTACATAGCAGCTCTTACTTTATTTTGATATTCATCACGTTCTGCTTCTATGGCGATGAAGCGCTGATACAAAACTTCGTGTCGCCATTTCAAATCACTCAACTCTAGCTGTAGATTATTTAGAAGTTCTTTTTTATTATTCAGTTCTTCTTTTTCAAATCGATATGCTTCCAGTCTTTTTGATAGAACAACAATATCTATCTTCCCCTTTTCGAGTGGTTCCTTAATATTTTTACTTTGTAAAATAACTTCTTTCAAGACCTTCTCATCATGCTTCTCGTGCTTCTTGAGCTCTTGAATCGATTCTTTCAGCTCTTTGATCTTTGAAAGATTGTCTTCAATTATTTTCCCACGTTCCTTCCGTATCTTGTTTAATGCCTAAATATATAAAGAGAAAATCATTCTCATTTTGAAAGATTCTTTCCATATTGAATACGATGTACTTGAGAGATTAGTCTTCACTTACCTGTAAATGGCTTTGCATAAGACGACATATCTGATTATCTTTTTTCTTTTCTAATTCAATTATCTGAGCTCTAATAGCTGCTTCTTTCTTTTCTTTTGTTATTTTCAACGTGTTCTCACAGCTCGCTATAAGTTCTGTTCTTTTTCGCAAGTATTCTTTTTTTACTTGACTTAAATTAGTCGAATGCTCTCTTTTTAAATTTTGTATAAAAACACTATGAGATAATTCCTTTTCTTTCAAATGCAGCCGTAACTCATTAATATCTTGCTTCAATTCTTCATCTTGGGAAAGACAATCCGCTTGTAATTTTTCTAAACCACCTTCAATCTCTCTAGCTTGCAATGATAAATGTTGCTGATTCTCATAAAGACAATGTTTGATTTTTTGTTTGTACAAGTCCAAATCATTTTGATGATCATCTTTCAATTGTTTGATATGACTTTGTTTGTTTGCGAGTTCTATTTTTTTGTCAAAACATTTTTGTTTCCCAATTTCCCATGCAAATTTGACCCTTTTGAGCCTATCTTTGAACTGAGCAATATGTCCCTCTGCCTTTATGATACTTTTCTTGAATTCTATTGCTTGAGCAATCAATCTTAACCGCTCAACTTCCTCCTCGTCAACTGGAACGTTTTTAGATTTCTTCTTAGATTTCTTTTTAGTGCTCATTTTGTATTAGGTCTGGAATCTTCCCAGTGCAAGCAACTCTAATTGACAGTGTTATAGAAAATTGATTTCGTTATAATGTAGAACGAGAAACATGTTAGAATAGATAGTATTCAATCTTTCCACATTTATATGTTTTTTCATGTCACTCGAAAAGACAAAAAGTGACCAATTAATTTTCAAAATTTCTGTGTGGGGTACGCTATTCTTTCTATGAGGTGTACATCTTTTTAGTGTACGCAGGAAGGGTTCCCAAAATTGATGTGTATTCAATAAATACGTGGATTAATTTTGACACCTTTGTACGCACTTTTATTTCGAATACGGAAGACTTACAATTTATGAAACATTCATGGAAGAGGTGTAAAGTTTAGATAGAACTCTTGATCGCTTGTCTTTCATTCAACATTTCTTGAAAGTTCGATAATATTAGTTGAGCCCTCGAGTCAATTCTTTCGAAGAAAAGCTACTTCTTGATTTAGAAAACCTAATAAATCAGAGCCTCGAAACCTGAAAAGCGACCTAGCATATCTTACACTGCATCAAAGTCATCATAATGGGAGCTCTAAATTTTAAAAACAAGCTATATCTGCAAAGAATGTTATTAAAGAAGCGCATCCTCCCCTTCCTTATAATGTGTCTAGTTTCCCTTCTCCAGCATCAAAGTGCAGCCTTTTCAATCTTCCCAACCACGAAGATTCGTTTTAATTCCATTTCAAAAATTCCACAACAGCATCAACATGTTTCTTATATTGACCGTATCACTCCCCTATTTGCAAAAAAATCAAAGTCAAAATCTAATCGAGCAACGCGAAATAAAATAGGCAAACGTACAGCATCAGCATCAGGTTTTGGTGGGGCAGCTGTAGAACCTTGTCCATGTGGTTCAGATTTAGGATATATGAAATGTTGTGGAAAGCTTCATAAGGAACCGGATGCTTTCGCTAATGCTACTCCTGAACAAGTAGTTCGAGCACGATATTCAGCTTATGCAAAGCGAGAAGTAAGTTGCATTTTTCTTTTGTTGACGACTATGAGTTAATGTTTTTAACTTGCCTCATTTGCTCCTCAATTATCTTGCTTTTTTTTATTTCGTAAAAGGTTGATTTTATAATCGGGTCAACTCATCCTCTCAATGAAAATAATTTTATGACTGATATTGATCATTGGAGAGAAACAATAAAGTGAGTGTGTTATTCGTTCTTTTATTGTACTATAAAAGCATTCATAATCGAAATCATTCGCACTTAATATGCTTTTCGTCACATTCCTAACATCACTCTGACCATTCTTGATTCACCAGAACAAACTGTTATGATAACTTTGAATTGACACAATGTGAAATTGTTGCGGAATCGTTTGAAGGTGAAGGAGATAAACAAGTGGGCAAGGTGACATTTATAGCATCCATGATACAAGCGGATTCTCGTGAAAAAACATCCTTTATGGAAACTTCAACATTTGAACGTGCTGGTAAACATATCCGTCAAGGTGCGTGGCTGTACAAAGATGGTCAGGTAGAAGCTGTTCCAGGATCTGAAAATGAACAAAACTTAAAAGATGCGAAAGTTACCGAGGACGATGATTTGGAGGAGGAGGATGAAAAACGCGAATAATACGATAATGAACAAAACAAAAGTCGAAGCCAATACGAAAGATAGAAATTGATTGATTCAATATAAATTACTATATATGAAAAAGTTTTCATGAATATATTGTAAATTTCCAGCCTATAAAACAGAATTCTTTCCTAGTTCACTTCCAATTGATTCGACGACTCTTTTCCTCTGTATTGAGATCATATTTGTTTTATTCTTAATCCTCATAAAAGCGGAAAATTTCTCTTGAAGAAATTATTTTGAGAATGCTCATAGATCATCATGTCTTCGTTTTATCCATTAACACTTGCGTCAAGAGTTTGGCGCGTACAGCGACTATATTAGTTTTGTCACCAACTTGAAAAGATAAGAGACATCGCTAAATATTGATAAAATTGCTAATTAAGAACGTCTCCTTGAAGATTCATACGTAAAACACATGCACAGCACGTGGACAAACATCCTACCATAACAGATTAATTGGTCGAGTATTTCTTCTGCCAAAAAAAAAAAATGACACGAGAATGAGGAGAAGGAATGGAGTAGAAGAGCATTGCGACTCAGGAAGAGATGCATCTCCACCTTATACATGCGCGGCATCAATTATTTTCTTTAAGTTTAGAACATGGTGTCGAACATGCAACAAACGAAAGTGTTGTCTGTATTCCTTCTTGACATTCTATGTCTGGTTTACCTACAAGCATCCAATAAGGAGATACATAATAAAACCACTCCAAAGAACAATGGATGCAGTCATAGACAGAAAAGAAATTCATGTCAGATATGGAAGTGCACCACAAGCTTTGACGCATCATGGTAGATATGTATTTCAATCATCCAAACCATACTTAAGTCATGATATATGGAGCGAATTGGTAGACCAGAGAGAGACCTTCTTTGTTCGACCATATGAAGATAATTACCCCGAATCCGAAAAGCGGTGGAAACGATGGCTCAATAAGCAACGTCATCCTATAACGTTGATAATGAATAATAATCTGGACTGGCCATGGCCTCATTATCTTAATTCCTTCACTGAAGAAATATTGGAGCATAAAAATATACGATATCTTTATGTGTCCAATCCCATTATTACTCATGAAAAAGTCAGACCCTTACCCATTGGCTTGAAGTACCAGTTCCATTCCAGAAGAATATATGGAGAAACAAAGAATGACAAAAATGAGATATTTCAAAATGTTTCATCGTCTCCTCGAGAAACAGAAATTTTGTTTCATGACAATAATCGGACAAATACTATATGGGTGAGACCCATGAAAAATACGGATTATAGAAAACAATATCCATCATTTAATACAGCAATGAGTATAAGTAGAGCAAGAGTGTGCGATTTTCTCAAACTATATGCTTCAGACTCCACGATATGTACACAAGACATGATGAATCAAACAGAGTACTTTGAAGAACTAAAGACACATACCTTTGTGGCTAGTCCAACAGGACATGGGTTGGATTCACATTCAACTTGGGAAGCATTATTGGCTGGTTGTATACCGATAGTTCCTCATTCTTCTTTGGATCCTATGTTTGAAAACTTACCTGTCTGGTTGATTGATCATTGGAACGAAGTTACTGACGAGGAAATGGAGAATAAAATTGTGTTTTTCAAAAAAACTCCCTGGCATTGGGAGAAGATTTTTGTGGAGGGCTGGGCACATGAAATTTTTAATGGGAGGGATGAAAATATTTACAAAGATGCTACTTGGTTGGATATGTAAAATATCGATTATAAACTTAGCAGATACATGTACTATTATTTTCTCTCTCTAGACGAGGCAATTATAACTTTATTATTGTGTACAGACAATTGTTAATTCGTGCGAATTCAATACATGATGAATACAAAAGGAAGTATAAAATTATCATTTTTAGATCACTATAATGTCAGATGAAGACTAGGCAGAAGCAGCGACAGTTGCCATATCAAGCTGATTAAAAGTAGCTTTGAAGGTAAATAAGAGCATTCCATCGATGTTACCTATTGAAATGATAAGGAATCTAGATCATCACCTAAATTATTCATCGGTGAACTTGATTGAAATTGGTTATTAAATAGGAGCTGCCGAATGCCAGTATGATCTGCTGGAACACGCTCCATCAAAGTTTTCCAATCTTCTGCCACTACTCCTCTTTTCTGAATAATAAGTTCTGCTAACAACAATGGGTTCCGTATAATTTGACCACTGGGCGTGATACATGGAGGAACATCTAATAGTTCTTCCACAAATTCATCGGCTCTACCAAATTCTAACTCTCCATCAAAATAATCAGATGCGACATTTGTATAAAAATCTCTTAAGAAGTGAAAGGAAAGATCATCACTGTTTTGAAAATCACGAAGTATTCGATGTATGGCAGCTTGTGTGCACAAATTATATAATAAATCGAAATTACTTCTTCTATAGGGAGATGATAATTTGGTAGCAAAGCGAGAGTTATTACTGACCAGATATGCTGCTTTTCTTTCTTGTGTTTCCTTCATATCTTGTGCCCCCTCATAGAATGAATTCAATATTTCTTCATTTGCTTCTATCAACACATTTAAATCATCCACCCATTCCATCCCAATCTGTTCTCTCACTGATAATATCCTTGTAGCCAAATTTGTAGGATCAATGTTGACTGTCATCTCAACCCATCGCTCCTTTAAATAAGGATTGTGCTTAGACCAACCACCATGACCTCTTCCTCTTCGTTTCGCTGAGACAACAATTGTCGTAGGAGCTTCTTGCGTCAATTGTAGTAAGGGTTCATCCCATCTTCCACCAAAGTCTTCGATGAATTTTGCCCCAGTTCCATGAAACCCCATCAAATTCCCTTTCTGTTCCAGGAACACCTCTTGAATCCATTTGGCGGAATGAGGATCTCGACATTCTTCACATAAACGCATGAAGGATTGTATTGATCGTTGGGTGAGTAAATTTCGAATATCGGTTCGTGCATCATCTTGGTAAAATGCATTGTTGGGATTTATACTGGTAACTAGAAAGTTTTGAAGATAAGCGCCACTGCCACTGGCATGATTGTTTTTTTTATTTTTCGTTTTTTGAAAAAAATCTTCTTCGTCATAGTCGTCATTTTCATTCTTGCGAGGATATCCGTTGTCATTATTGGAGGTTGACGAGGATCCAGTCATGGCATCTAAATAAGACCCAAGAGGGCCCCGTCCGCATGGAATCCCTCCACCACCGCCACTAGGTAAAGGTTTCTTTGGTTGAAAATGAGAGGGTGGTTTCTTATTTTTCTCATTATCATCATTGGGAGTGGGGGATGAAAGACCATCTAAGTACCCACTTAGTGCAGTGGAAGTCGGCGAGGTTATAAGGCAGAGTGTTTTTAAATCATGCAATTTAGAAATTACTGGCGACGTGGAAAATGAATGGATGGGTGTAAGAATTGTTGCAAAAGATAGGAACGATATTATCTTCGGATTTAAAAGCATTATCGATGACATGCAGGTGAGGCGTAACACTTTTTCTTTCCTGCGTTTTTTTCTGAAATGTTTTTTTTAAAGATTCGAGTTTAATTTCAGATGTCAAACATCCTTCGCATGATGAATTTTTGAGCGCAAAAGAAGGAATCACATACGCACGAAGCGACATTTTTTTTGTGATAAATTTACCAATATTTGATGATTTTATCAGCTGACTCTCTTTTCTGAAAAGTCACCTTGAAGTAGAAAGCACAGTAGGCTTCAGTATATGTTGCAAAAAATGTCTTTGTAGTGATGCAAATAATGCACTTTGTGCTGAAAAATAATATTTCAGTTTGCAGAAAAGTTGGCAAAAAAAGGAACATGATCATTTCACCACTCAGCATAAAGTTTGAATTTATTTGTGATGAACCATCTACCGCTCCGTAATCGTATTTATGAAAATTGATTCAGAATATGAGTCAAGATTATTATTGCTCGATGACATTTTTCATGTTTTGTAAATGTAAAATAAGTGCTGTGGCATTGTACTGTTTGTATATTCAGCCTTCACCGAAGGATTGATGACAACATATTCACACATTTTTAAATGGGTCTAAATTTACAGTTACAATTGTCAGTTCTGTGAAATATTACCTTTTGCAGTCTTTTTGTAGAGAGAGAGAGCGAGACTATATAAAAGACAAATGGCAACACCAAAGTTTTTGTCAAGGTCTTAAATACTATGCTAAATAGTGTCTTCTTCATATCGTTTTATTATCTCTTTTCATCATCTCGTTCTGATGTCTCAAATTACTTTTGGCTTTTCTTGTAATTGTTAAGCCCCTAATTTTACAAACTTAACATTCGTTTTTTACTAAACAAAATAAACACATTATTTGACTAAATTAATACGATTTTTTGCAATATTTATGAGTCGCAGGTGTGCTTTTAATTCAGGTAATGACTTTTGGGTGGGGGGCTTACGTTTTTGCAGCTGTTTTTAAACTTTTATTTTTAGAGGAAAGCTGTTTCTCATCGTAATAAAAACCGGAGAAAATTCTCGACTAAATTATTCATGATTATGTTATATTATTTATAGTTACTATACTACTAAACCATCTCCTACATACGACATATAATTCAACACATTATGTCTATCAATTTTTCTTTTAGAGAGATAAACTTGAAATATTAAACATAAACAGCTTAAGAAGTATATAACAGCTTAATAACACTCCAATCGAAATATTGCTACGACATACAAATAGTATACTTTCGATCAGAATAGCCTAGAAAATATTTTGAAACGTCTCAGAGTATGGAAAAGATATATGTAATATAACAATACCGGTTCAACTACACTTTATTCATTGAAAACTTCTCACACTACAACATCTTTAGAAAGACAAATAATGACCCGATTTAAACTTGCTGCCCCTGTCATCCTTATCGCGTCTGTATCTTTGATTGCACTCAATTTAAAGCAAACCCCCTCTGCTTTGATGGATCGAACAAGTAGGCGACGACTTTCTGCTTATCTCGGAAATGGAAATTGCAGGTAAGCGCTCTTAAAATATTTCTAATTGAATCAATCTTTGAGTTTATCAAGCTTACATTGACCTGCCTGATTCCTTGAATATCTGCTGAACACAGATGGACTCCTCCAGAATATAACGTATCTGAGAGTAAAGAATTTCATAAAACAATTATTGCGGGGTTTCCAAGTGGCGACAAAAGGCTCACTTTTGTGCAAATGGAAGCACTTACAGGATATGCTGCCAAGGATGAATGGGATTTCGAATATTTGGGTATTACCAATGAACCGTTCATCAAGGCAAACTATCCTCATCACGAGGGTATCTGGGGATGGGAACAAGAAGCCGATCAAGTTGTCCTGGTCGTGAGAAATATACGGCGAAGTATGGTAGAGTATCACGATATTTTATGGGACATTGGTTACGCCAAGACATGGGATGTAGCCTCCGTTCATAAGCAAAAGCTTTATAGTGAGCGTCCTCCTCTGGAAGATTTTGTTGAATGGCGTGATGAAAGAGTTTTGGATGAGATCCATTGGTACGGTTGGTTCATTGATTATTGGATGGAAGGTGGTTTGATGAGAGATATGTTTACGACTAAGATCACAACTGCTGAACACTGGAATATGCTCATGATGCCTACTGCTTACACAAAAGCAGAGATGGAGTATGATCTGATTGTTGGAAACGCAACTGTTACTCCTACATATGATCCACACTGCTTGAATGATGTGTCTGGTGGTTGTGCTCCTGTGGAGATTATTTCTGCTGAGAGATTGGTCAAGCCAGGAACCGGACCAGCTGAGAATAGAAAAATTGCTCAAGTTCTTGTAAATAAAACTGGTTTTGAAGATAGTTTAATTCCTGAAGATGCTTGGGAATGTATATGGACAGAACTTATAGTGAATAAGAAAGGTCTTAAAACATTTATTGATAGAGACGGACTAGTAGAACGAGACTATAATTTCTCAGAAGAAATGTTAGAGAGTATGGTTCGAGAGATAAACAGGCTCGTTGATAAATACAGTAGTGGTAATTGGGCGTCATTGTATACAGCTCAAACTTTAGTGGGCATTTTGAGTGAACACTTAGTTTTACTTGAAGCCGAACTGGGTGAAGTTCGCTCGGGACTTAGAAGACTAAAGCACAATGATTTTTTGGGTCCTAAGCTGAGAAAGGAACGAGAGCATGAAAAGAAGGAAGAAGTTTTATATTGGTAAAACATTCTCTCAATCTGTTCATGAAAATCAAGTCATAATTCCACAGCTCGCTTGAAATAACAGAGAAATTGAATTCAGAAATATTACGAATAAATAGAAAAAGATTAAAATTACTATTAAAATTCACAGTATGAAGTACCTCATCGAGATCATGGACTTTTTCTTAGTTTTAATTTAGATTCTTTCAATGTGCTTCGCTTCGGAAAGGCTTATCTGTCGTTTTAAGGCATCTGGGCTACATTGGCGGATAGATCCTGAATTTATTCATATCATGTTGCCGTAAAATAGAGATTCTCAAGAATTCATCAAACTCGTGTTTCACGAAAATAAACTTCTTGAGTAGATTTGTTATTACCGTATCCGAACAAGAATGGAAAAGTCTTCCTACGTAACAAAAGAAAATTTCTTGGTAAGGTACGATACAAAATTTTGATGGGCACCCCAACATTTTTATGATACGGGTAGTTTCACAAAAAATCCTAAATGTCAAGGGATTGAACAGAGTTCTTCACAAAGTCCTATACCGTAGTAACAACAATCAAAAGTAGAAATCGCAGAACATAAGACATCATATACTTAAAGCATTATGAGATAGGTATACGAGAATAAATTGACGGCCTCACATGACGTAATCATCGTTACATCAGGTGATGGGGGCTATTGGCATTTTCTGATAGAATCAAATAGGTACTAATAAATCTAAGGCCACATTTCCAAACTTAAATCTAATCCTTATTCGATAAGATACCTTTATACTTTGGACTGTTTTTATTTTTCCATAAATTCAATCCAAAACAAGCTAGGCCAAGTTGCTTCCTTCAACGCTTCTCAAAGATTAGATTTCGTTGGCAAAACTAATGATGGATTCTTCTACATTCGAATCGAGTACGAGCACTAGAAAACATAATGCCAACTACAGAAATATATTCATTCGCCTATAATATATAAATCGTCTTCCTAAAATCAATTGACCCATTTGACTCAGGACCTAATATCATCACCGATGAACTGTTACGTACGAAGAGGAGGTAAAGTACCGTAAGTAAACCGTAATTCATACACCCGATGGATCTTTGTTGTGCAAGCTCTCTCCAGATCGCACCTCTGTAAATCTCTGCAGAGAAGTAAAATGAGAACATAGACTATTTGATACAACAGGTGAAATCTGTATCGTATGTTCATGATCAAATTGATTTAGTCTCAATTACAC
>Ga0209092_10001668_pt1 | contig 21278 bp, 16 predicted proteins | sample FraStrMetagenome_FD_187446 | JGI IMG/M metagenome (GOLD analysis project Ga0209092, IMG submission 187446) | Marine eukaryotic phytoplankton communities from Arctic Ocean - Fram Strait ARC3M Metagenome (SPAdes) (version 2) | ecosystem: Environmental > Aquatic > Marine > Oceanic | place: Fram... | reverse complement strand
CCCTGTTAAGTAAGTTTTCATTCAAAAAGCTTTGGGGAATCAAATGGGAGTGGGGTTTGCTGTTCAAAATTCCAAATTTCAGACAGTTTTACAATTGTATTTTTGTATCATCATATGGAGCTCCGTTTAGTTATTGGTCAGACTGACATTGTTAATTTTTTATTCTCTATAATCGCATTTTTTCCTGGTTACATATTGTTTTATTTTTTTGGACTGGATTCCTTCCAGCAAATGGAATTCAAAGTTGAAATTTTCAAAAGATTTCAACTTTGAATTCAATCTTGTTCCCCCTAATTGTTTTGGGAGAGGTTATGTATAAAATTACTTAGAGATAATGCATCTAAATAATTATATTACTTAGATTATTGTATCTTATTGTTTTTCATAAGTTCTCATAAAGAAATAAGTGTCCTCAACCATGATGAAAGGAACAATCACTGAAGAGTGGTTGTTTCTCAAGATCATTGCACCAGATACTTGGCCAACAATTTGCAAAATATTATAAATGATAACAGGATGCTAGTAAATACTCAGAGTCAACTGGATATGGCTGGCCTTAGAAGTGGTGAACAGCTTGTTCAAGTGTTTACTCAATTTGACTACTCAGATATCAGGAGCTTTCTGAGAACAATTCAGTCCTACAGACAAATGGTTCCTCCAACAACTGATTTTATAGTCAATATATCTGCATTGGTTTACCCACTTTCCATTCTTCAATACATTATTCTAGTAGTCATTCCCAGCCAAGACAAAAGAAAACAAATCAAGGAGATCAAATTGGGATACAGGTTTACCTTCTTCCCATTGTTCTAGTAGTCATTCCCATTCAAGTGTCATATGCAGCTATAATCAACAATAGCTGTATGACATTGTCATGATAAACAATATGCAATAAATGTAATAAACAAATAATAAAATAATATTTTATATGTTCGACAAACATATTAAATAAAACAAAATAAAGCATGCAAAACCAAATCATGTGCATCATCACCAATGGGACTGACTAAGATAGCTGTTTGAATGCACGCAATGGTGATGCTTGTGTGGCTGCAAAGATGGTTAACTCGCGTGGTGTCAATAATTGTCCGTTCAAGTTGGAAATGCCGGCAGCAAGAACATTTCAATATCGGTATATGTGGATGATTGGATATTTGGATATATGTTTGTAAAAAATGTATCCAATAAGAAAGCACACACCCCTTTGCCTGAAGAACAGCTAGTAGAGGCCCTTTATCATGCCATGCCAAACACTTTGAGGACAGAAATGGTAATTTAGGGATTTAACTATGTACACCATACTTGTGTGGAACTACTTAATTTCTGCAAACGTTTGGAAACACTAGAACCTCAACCTGAAAAGAAAAAAGATAGTAAAAAATCATCTATCAAACCTGCTGGCACGACTGGTAACGGAAAGCATAAACGTGTTATTTTTTTCTCCTCGTCCAAAGACAAAGGATCTTGTAAGTACTTCTTGTTGCAAGGGTATTGTCAACACATGACTAACAAATGCAAAGATCTAAAAGATTCTGCTGAACATATTAAACATCCAACTTAAGCTCCTCAAAGTTCTTAAGTTCTTTAGCACTACGCTTAGTACTTTTCTTTTTCCTTGCCTTTTTGTTATCCATAAAGTTCATGAAGGCTTCGTTAAAGATCGTCTGAACTTCACGATTGGAGTTAATATGCCTGACATTGTTGGAATACTTTTTCTTGACAGCTTCAGCATAACGCTTCATAGTACGGCAGTTGTGTCATGTCCACAGTTCTTTCCGTGGAGGAGGCAATCTCCTTTGAGATTGGTATCGCGGTCCCTCTGGAACCCAACTTTCTTTCTCTTCCTAGAAGAGGAGGACGAAGAAGAATAGTTCTTCGGAGACTTCTTTTCAAGTTCCGGTTCAGTCAACTCTAGACGCTCACAGAAGCTTACTAGCTCCACAATGGTATGATCTACAGGGTCAAAATCTTGTATTTTCTAATTGTTTAATTGCTACTCACGTTAATTCTCATTTCTACATTACATTTTTTCCCACCGGTTGTCAGTAAATTCTCTCATTTTTGGAACATCATCACTAACCTAGAAGGTAAAAGAAGCAACTCGAATAACATTGAATACAGGTAAGATGTTATATTTAATTTGCGTTCTTTATTTGTTTTTATGCTCTAATCTATCATTTCTCTTACTATTCAGGTAACCTGTTCAAGTAGAACGAACAAAGATGAAGAGAGTTAACGAAAATTTGAAAACAAATGTCAGACCAAATCAGAGTAGATTTTCACTACGACAAGTGAATGTTCACACTATTGGATTATGCGGAAATATTGAAAGAGAAGGTGTTAGTTCTTCTTTTGATACTTATACTCCAAGCAAATGCTGCGAGATAAAGAGCAACATCAAGAGATTCTTGTCTTCCTCTACAAAAAACCTCAGTTGTTATATTCTGAAATGGACAATGCAAAAAATTGTTGAGAATGTTTTACCTGAAAAGAGAATCATTAGTGCTTACCTTCTAAATGCACATAGCATAGATTCTACGAATCAGGAATGTTATTGTGAGATTGTAGATGCAATTTATGCATCTATTTATTGCAGGTTGAATCAAATTCCTTTAAGGAGAGATCGACCACCTGGGAAACGTAGCTGCTGGATTGGCGATGTAACAAGGGATGAGTCTATTGAAATTCAAGAAAAATTGTCACGTGGGAGGCGTGAACACTTCCCTCCTAGACCTCCTAGACACAATGAACCCCAAGAAGATCACGTACCTTCAAAAAAGAAAGAGACCACTCAAGGATCAAAAAAAGTTGATCAAGGATGCGAAACTTCACATGCAGGTGCATGGGGTAAACCTTCCAATAACTTTGTTATAGGATGGACTCCAACTCCCAAAGAAACTACAAGTGGATGGGGTAGAAAACCTAATACTACATTGGGTAATACTAGTGGATGGGGTAGAAGTCCTAAAAGTTATACAAGTGCAAGTGCATGGGGTAATCCCAATGTTGCTGAAAAATCAGTTGTAATAGAACTTAGTGTCAGTGAACCAGCAAGTAATAAAAGTAAGAAAAACGAGATCGTTCAAGAGGATTCAAATGGTACACAGAGTTTTACTAAAATTGCAAAAGAAAATAAAGCAGCAGTACAGAAACAAGATATCAACCGTGAAAGAAATGAAGTAATGATGGAAAATCTGAAGGCAACGTGGAATAAAGAACCTGGAACTATTAAGGATCTTGTTGCAGAAAATGAGAAAAAAAGGAGGAAGGTTGTTGAAAATGAAGAAGGAGTAGAAGATTTTTCACAGGATGAATGGGGAAAGAATCGTAAGCGTCAAAAATTATTGGACATAGGTTGAAAACCTACCATTCCACCACTTACTGGTGTTCAAAAATTTGGATGTGCTTCTGAGACCAAAAAACTCGGATCTTCTACCGTAATAGTTCTGGACGAAGGTCTACCTTCTTCAGAACAAAAAAACGAATCTTCTTCTGTTGACGATATTAGTACTAATGTAGCGCCTCCATTGCAAAAGGATATCCCTTCTGTTGAAAAAGAAAATGTTAAAGATAATTGATGATTTATTTTAATTACTTTATTATTTTTAAGATTAAGAACCAAAACTTTAAATTAATACGAGTTATCTTATTGGAGGTTAACCTCCTAATAAGATACAGATTTACATTTCTAAATTCAAATTGTCATTATCTTCAAACATAGTTTCAATATTGTAGTCTGGAACACTTGGTTTTTTTCCATTCGTTTTGTAAATTTCATTACTTTTGCACTCGTATTCATGGTTGCCATATTTAATTTTGTATTTGTTGTTACTTGTAATTTCTGTAATCACTCCCAGCGGATAGTCGTTGTAATTATCTCCATGTCTAAAGTAAAATGTCATGATAAACAATATGTAAAAAATGTAATAAACAAATAATAAAATAATATTTAATATGTTCGACAAACATATTAAATAAAACAAAATAAAGCATGCAAAACCAAATAATGTGTGACATCACCAATGCACACAATTCTGATGACGGAGCAAACCAAACAGATTCTGACACAGTTGAAGTAAGCAATGATCAAGAGAGATCATACTTACGATTGTTCTGCTGGCCAGCACAGCATTGCAGTTAAGTCTTTTAATACATCCATTAATTTGTTGTTCCTTTGTTCTAAATTATATATTAGAGTTGTAAGTAGTTAGTATAATGTAGTACATAGACTTTCAGCTCACAATTCAAAAACAGCAACAATAAACAACCAACCCTCACAACACACCCCAAGTGTGTGTTTGTTGACAACCTATTCCTAGCATAGGTCATAGTAATATTACTTGCTGAAGATTGCAAATAGCACAGTAAGAAGAAAATTCAGAAAATGTTGATTGCTCTCAGTATTGCAAAGAAAAACACCCTTTTGTCCTTGATTACGCCTACAATTAGTCTTGATTGTCCTGAAAGGAAAGTGCGTAGAGTATCGTTGTCATTCGTCTCCTGGAGATCCTGACTCACCTGTATACTCTTTGCAAGTACCGTATTTTAGTACTGGAGGCCCAGAGGAGTGGCTCTTATTTATGGATAATTTGAACAAGGCCATTATCAGTCAGAACATCACTGGTGGTCCTGGTCGTTATGAGTTTGCAGAATGTGTTCTCAAAGGGGATACCCTTGCCACTTTTAGGCACAAAACCGTAGAAACTGGTAATTATACCATTGAAAACTTTGACATGATCATGTCTAAACTGTCTGCACACATTTTTCCGGTACATGAATACCTTGAGCAGAAGTGTTATATGTGTAGGTTTCTTAAGATAGCCACGTGCAAGAAATTAATAATTACTTGCAAGTTTTTCCTAGTGAAACTGTTGATCCCTCTACCCCTTTGCCTGAAGAACAGCTAGTAGAGGCCCTTTATCATGCCATGTCAAACACTTTGAGGACAGAAATGGTAATTTAGGGATTTAACTATGTACACCATACTTGTGTGGAACTACTTAATTTCTGTGAACATTTGGAGACACTAGAACCTCAACCTGAAAAGAAAAAAGATAGTAAAAAATCATCTATCAAACCTGCTGGCACGACTGGTAACGGAAAGCATAAACGTGTTAGTTTTTTCTCCTTGTCTGAAGACAAAGGATCTTGTAAGTACTGCTTGTTGAAAGAGTATTGTCAACACACGACTAACAAATGCAAAGATCTAAAAGATTCTGCTGAACATATTAAACATAAGAGGCAAGTACCAAAGAAGAGGTATCACTTGGATTGTACGATGCATGACAGTGGATCTAGTGCCTGCAAAAATTACGTACACAAGCATGAAATCAACGGAATGGTTGAGAAGAAAATAAAGAACAGCACCAGGTTGAACAATTTACTAAGATTAACCTAAGTGGTGATGAGAAAGTCAAAAGTGACATGGAACTCAGCAGCAGTGAAAGTGATTCAGATGACTCTGATGGTTTCTGAAAAGCAGGCTCAGTTCTCAATCCTATTTGATTCTGGCTCAGTGAGCTATAATCTGACAAACTCAGTGATGGTATGGTAGATTTAGATTGGCCTGTCAGTTTAGATCTAACACTAGTGTATTTAATTTGATTTGACAATAGAATATCGAAATAGTTATCAACTGATTTGTTTATTTTACGACATTTATGTTTATTTGTTCTACTAGATTTGGATCTTCCTGGACCTACATTTCAGGGGTCGATATTGCTAAAGGTATCGGAATCCGATCCAAAAGGGTCTTCCTCTTTGTTTTCATCTTCTTCAGAAGAGGAGGATTTGTCAAGTTTCATATCTTTGAAGGCCTTGAGTTCCTTCTCAGACCTCTTACAAAACTTCTTTTTGTATTTAGTGTTGGCCTGCTCAGTATACTGAGTCATCATCTCTTTAAACATTTCTTGGACTTGCTTGTCGTGATTAATGTTTTTAATGCCCTTGGAATACTTGGACTTCAAGGTATCTGCTTGATGTTTCATCGTATGACGATGTTCCATAGAGTGTCTGCACTCGCCGTGGAGTATGTACTGATCTTCCATCACTCCTCTTTAATTATTGTTTATGGATCAGTTTCAGGTAAAATTAATTTATTGATTTCTGTAACCGCTCCCACGTCTAAATTTTTCGTTCCTCCATCAGCTAACATGTATTCATTGTTGATATGTTGGAACGTTCTTCTTCAATCCTAAGTTGTCACATGTAAAGTAATCTCGGTTTGCAATGCCTTAGGCACTTTATATCTTTGTCGGAGTTGGCGATTGTAACGGCACTCTGGCTATCACAGAACATTAGAATAGGCGGAGTTGGTATGATGTCCGCATCAAGGCCATTTCTTTCGTTATTAAGCATACGTATGTGGCACATGGCCATGCTGGCAACTGCCCCTGCATTGCATTTGGCTTCTTCCGAAGACATTGCCAAGGGTGTAGGTACAAATGTATTGAAATCCACAACGCCTCCCTGCTTAAAGAGTAGATAGGAGCCCGTGCTCCTTCCTGTATCTGGACAATCCTGCCATGATGAATTGTGCACAGGGTCTATTTTTACCTGCTTAAGTATCTCGTAAACTGGCGAATCTTCTACTTTCTGATAAAACTGTAGCTAGAATTGTCATTCACATAATGTAGAAGGTGTAGAAGAGCCTTGAAATGATTCCTTCCTGGTGTTTGCATGAATTTGGCTAATTTTGTCACGGCGAACGTTAAATCGGGTTGTGTATTCAATAGATATATTAATGACCCTATAACTGAAGGGTAATCAATCCTGTACTCTGCACTTCACTGTAGGACTTCCCTATCAGTTTTTGATCTGTCTTTGTTTGTAACTGTAAATTCACTGGGTAATGGTCTATTTGTTGGTTTATTTTCACTAAATTTTTTGAATGCCTGCTTTGGTCAAGTAAGTAATTCCCATGCACATCCCTAGTTATTCTCATAGATAGGAACCAATGTGCATTCCCTTGAAATTGGACCTTGAATTTATTTTCTGAGCTCCTCTCTAATTGTTTGATGATATTTAGATCCTCTCCGGTATTGTAATATAAACTGTCATCAATGTATACCAGCATTTTTGTGTAGCTTCCATCTTCTTCCTTCTTAATAAATATAGCATTGTCACATTCTGATCTCCTAAATCCTGCTTCTTCAGAAACCAGGTATTCTTGCAACACAATGAACCACCTTAATTAGCTTCAATGGTCTCCCATAGAATTGTGCATATTCTGGACAAATTTGCGAATATTCAGTTGGTAGGGAAACAAAAACTCTTGCTCTAGCTGGGGCTTGTAGAAATGCTCCTACATAATCCAATTGTTTTTTGCTGCATCTGCTAAAAATATTCGTAATGTCCGTTTTGTTGAAGTGGGAGACCAAGTTTCTTCCACTGCAGACATATTTTGTATATCTTTGTGTACGCAAATTCTTGCTTTTGCTTCATCCCAACTTAATGATGCACAATTAAATGGAGTAACATTACTACGCCTTATACACAGACTATCTGGATTCAGGTTGATGATAATTGTGAGTTTAGTTTTACATTTATATAATAATCATATTTTATGCATACATCCCATACTGGATTGTTCTCAGAAAGCTCCTGATATCTGAGTAGTCAAATTGAGTAAACACTTGAACAAGCTGTTCACCACTTCTAAGGCCAGCCATATCCAGTTGACTCTGAGTACTTACTAGCATCCTGTTATCATTTATAATATTTTGCAAATTGTTGGCCAAGTATCTGGTGCAATGATCTTGAGAAACAACCACTCTTCAGTGATTGTTCCTTTCATCATGGTTGAGGACACTTATTTCTTTATGAGAACTTATAAAAAACAATAAGATACAATAATTATTTAGATGCATTATCTCTAAGTAATTTTATACATAACCTCTCCCAAAACAATTAGGGGGAACAAGATTGAATTCAAAGTTGAAATCTTTTGAAAATTTCAACTTTGAATTCTATTTGCTGCAAGGAATTCAGTCCAAAAAAATAAAACAATATGTAACCAGGAAAAAATGTAATGATAGAGAATAAAAAATTAACAACGTCAGTCTGACCAATAACTAAACGGAGCTTCCTATGATGATACAAAAATACAATTGTAAAACTGTCTGAAATTTGGAATTTTGAACAGCAAACCCCACTCCCATTTGATTCCCCAAAGCTTTTTGAATGAAAACTTACTTAACAGGGTATGTGTGCAATTAAATGGGTCTATGCACACAAAGTGTAATAAAAGTGCATACTCTGTTCACACACAATACACATGATCGCAAGTTGAAAATAAAAAAGAATAGGATGGAGAATGCCGGAATCGAACCGGCGACCTCGTGCATGCTAAGCACGCGCTCTACCAACTGAGCTAATCCCCCTATTGTTGTGATGAAGAAGCTTGTTGCAGTATATAATACATGTATACAATCCTAGAAATGTCTAAAATCCCCTAAAATATTCAACAAAAACCCTGCATGACACAAAAATGTATTGCTTTACCCTTCGGGTTCAACTAGCCAATTCATAAAATTATTGCAGTAAATCATATGGATAAGATGTATAGCTACGTGCATAGGGCTCAAACTAGTTTTTGTGGGATATTTGATTATTTTATGAATGAAACAAAGCAGGGCCAACATAATGTACAATATACCATTGATACAAAACATATTATCACGCAGCTCCCTGAGCCTCTCATTCATTATTACTTGATATTAATTTCAAATATTATTGATATATGGACAAAATAATTTTATGAATTGGCTAGTTGAACCGGAAGGGTAAAGCAATACATTTTTGTGTCATGCAGGGTTTTTGTTGAATATTTTAGGGGATTTGAGACATTTCTAGGATTGTGCACATGTATTATGTACTGCAACAAGCTTCTTCATCACAACAATAGGGGGATTAGCTCAGTTGGTAGAGCGCGTGCTTAGCATGCACGAGGTCGCCGGTTCGATTCCGGCATTCTCCATCCTATTCTTTTTTATTTTTAACTTGCAATCACGTCGTTTTCATTTCAACATAAACACCTCTCGCATTATTACGTGAATATTATTTCACCTATCTCATACAGATTGATACAAATGTTAATCTTTACTCCATTTTATAACGCCTGGCGATACACTTTCGCTAAATCTTTCTTTGTCAATGATAATCAATATTATGCATCGGAGATCTAACTATGTCTAAACATACGATAAAAGGCCAACAAACAAAACTTAACATGATGGTCTTTTCAACTTATTCATTAGCTTTACAGATTTGCTCGGAGAATCATATTGCTATTTTCCAGGAAACATCAAATTCATTATTTCATCAACTTTTTTACCTTTTATCTCAAAATAAATATGTGATGAAAAAGATTAAGATGTGGAAGTTGAAGTGCTCCTTTTACGTCTGAAGTACTTAGAGGTTCTAGATACATGTTTGCTGCTATTTACTTCTTCATCGCTTCTGACAGCAGAGTTTTTTTTACTGCCGAGCATTAATCTAAGTTTTACATACGGAATAATCTGCGTCATCTTCATCTACTCAATTAACTTTTACGTATGTAGAAAAATATAGTATGTAGGTTTGTATAAAAATAATGTATTCGTCATGCATCGTTGAGATGATCTTTTTTCAAGATAATCCATCATAAGAAGCTGTTGATTATTTTGAATCTTTAGCTATTAGACACCTATCAAAGGTTCCAATTGAAGTCAAGAAGAAATTCATTTCATTTACTAGGGGCACAACCAATGAATATAAAGGCATCCTTCACACTCTCATTTCTTGTAACACATGCCACGAATGGGTTCACCACACCTTCATTTCATATTCCTAAAATTCACTCAGAATCATACAAACCAACCTTCCCAAAAACAGCAGAGCACAAAGTATTGAAAGCAGTTTCTTCAAGCAGCGAATATCTCTCAAACGATGCTGTTATTGTAGGGGGAGGACCTGCAGGTTTACTTTGTGCTATCATGCTTGCTCAGAAGGATCCAAACTACCAAGTGGAAGTTTTCGACCGATTAGGCCCCCCTCCTTCTCCAACTGACGATGCTGTTTGGTGTGATGTGGCAAAATTTTACCTAATCGGTACGTATTGCTCACCTTCTCTTCTTGTGAAATAATACTTTTTTCATTAGTGTTATGGCAATTTTTTTAATACAAAGTCTAAATGTTTTCATTTGATGTTATGTTACAATCACAGGACTTGGTGGTAGAGGCCAAAATGCACTAAGCAAGTTCGATGTTTGGCCTGAAGTTGAAGATGTATGTACAGCAGTTCTTGGGCGCAAGGACTGGTCACCAGGTATGTGCTAAAAAGTGAAAGATTTTATTATAAAGAGGAAATCATTGATTCACTCATCTAAACAATATTTCCTCTACTAATCGTCTTTTTCAATAAAGAGGCTGACTCTGAAGAAGGAGTTGAACGAATTTACACCGATAGACCATACACAACTCAAGTTCTACCAAGGGATAAATTAGTCGGTGTTCTTCAAAATTATATCCAAGACAATCTATCTGATCAAATTGATTTAAATTATAATTTTGAAGTGGCCCCTCTATCATTCAATGGTGGAAGATTTGAAGAAGAGGGTCCAGTGGTGTTGAGGTATGTGAACATTTTTTGATATCGCATTGTTTCTATTTTCATCTAAAACGTTCTTAATCATTATAATTTTCTGGAAAGTGTAAACAAATGCGCTTCAAATGGTGACCGCCTCAATCCAACATCATTGGAGGCATCTGTTGAAAGTGATGATGGAACGTGTGATACCGAGAAATCTTTCATCATGTCTACAAATCTCCTCATTGCAGCAGATGGGACTAGTCGAACCATTGCAAATACTATGGAAGAAAATGATAAAGCAGAATATGATTCGAAGAATATTCTTCAGAAAATTGTCGCTCCAAAACCTTTTAAAGTGAAACGTTACGTAGATGATAATCAACGTGTTTACAAGACAGTTCCATTCAAAACACCAAAAGATTGGCGTCCAGATCTCAATTATTCAGCGAGAAGCAAAGATGGTAGGGTAACTTTTGATGCTTTACCTGCAGATGATAAAGGTAATTATTGTGGGGTGCTTTTGTTGAAAAAAGATGACGAATTGTCACAACCAGATTCAGATCCTAAGAAGTTACGTGCTTTGATGGAAGAAGAGCTTTCTCAATTTTCAGCATTAGTTGACGATGAATCTTTAGCTACTATTGCAAAAAAACCACCATCATTTTTACCAGGATTTAGATTCGCAGGTCCTAGGCTTCATCAGGATAAGTCAACTTTGATATTGGGTGATTGTGCACATACCGTGAAACCATACTTCGGATTAGGTGCCAATAGTGCTTTACAAGATGTTTCGATCCTTTCTGATATCCTAGACTCTGCGCCCACAACAGAGGAGGCAGTAAAAGAATTTACAAAGCAAAGAGCTAAAGAGTCTGAAGCCCTTGTGAAGATATCTCGTGAATTGGATCGACCAGGCATCTTTGGATTTTTTAGTTTCATCCTTCCTCTCATTCTTGACTCAATATTTAATAAAATCAATCCTAAACTTTTTGCTCCAAATATCATATCAATGTTACAACGCGATGGTGTTGGATTTGAAGAAGTACGACGAAGGAAACGTATGGATCGTCTCTTACAAGTGGCTTGCATTGGTGGACTTATGAAGGGAGCTACTTTTCTGGTCAAGAAATCAATAAAAAGCATTGCTTCAATTACTGGCAAAAGTCAAACTGCTGCATCCTCTATTATGGTGGGAGTGATGGCTATTTTGTTTTTGCTGAAAAAACTAAGCTATTTTTTCAATTCAGATTTGGCTCCTGCAGACGTTCTCAACAAAACAAAATCAAAAGTGACAGACAGTAACGAGAGTTTTGTCGCAGCTGAATAATGAGTAGCACCCAGAGCATAGAATATTTTTGGACCCAAAAATGAGACTTGGTTCAATTATTCGAATGTAATAAAGTAAATAATCAAATTTTATCAACTGCAGTAGAATACTTTTCTCTAGTTTTTCAACGATTAATGCTTTAAAATAGCTTGCTTTGGTGTGAGCAATAATTTGGTCTCAAAGAAATCCAAGAAGAAAATTAATTTCATTGCAAAAGTGTCAAGATATTGTTGATGATACGTGTCATTTCTTCAAACTATTTGTACGTAAATTTATATCCATTCGATTGCATCAAATATCGTTTCTATCCAGTCATACTATAGAACCCGAGACCAGGTGATCCAAACGATTCCATTGAAAATAAAAGTGAATTGCGCCTAAGCCAATACAAAATTTCATGATGAAAATGAGGCAGGTTGTGAACTATGCTCGGCGATGGTTGGGCGACGGAGCATTCTTATTTGCAACAACGCTCAAACAGCAAAAAAGCATGAATCCCTCATCTTTCAGGGAACTTCTTTTGTTGGAAGCAAGAAAAAACGAAAATAGTGCTGCTAAATCTATGCTAATGGTAGACCGAGAAATTGGATTAGTCAAATATCATGGGTTTGTTACTTATCTCGCAGAGCACTCACGTTTCAGTCGATTGCAATTGCCATTTAGTGGGATTTTTGGTGTAAGTATCATCAAAACATCATCTATTCGAATTCCAAAAGCAACTACATGACAACTAAATTTTTTACATATTTTTTATCATCCTATCATACTAAGATGAATCCCAAAAATACTTTACAAGCAGGGTCTTTTTCAACATCATCTTCTTCGGCTAAAATTGCAATCGCCTCTAATTCGAATACCAAAGTGAATCCTAAAAAAGCAAAAGTCGCATTTATGATAACGGCAAATCAAAGAGCCCAATTAATAGAAACGGGTTATACACATCCACAAATAAAAAAGTTGAAACCACTGGAAGCATTATTAATTTTAGAACAGGATTTGAAACCCCCAAACTCTGAGAAGGATCATTCGCTGTTTCAGGAACAACTGAATAAACTCGTAAAAGAGTATGAAGAGGAACAACAATCACAAAGGAACATGATTTTAGCTCAAACCCCCCCTTCATTGGATGACAGGAATGTTGAAAGGCCAAAAAAAGAAGAGGAGGAGCACGGTAAAAGTACAGAAACTTTGCTGAAACTAGAAATGTCTCCTAAGGTGGATAGATTAGACACAAATAGAGAAAAAGCTACTTTAAATGCTGATCACAAAAATGCTTTAGATTCCGCATCAAGTCTTGTAAGGGAAGAAGAAAATGAAAATTGGTTTGAAGTCGTGGAAGTCATACAAAAGCTCGACCCGAATCATGAGAACTCAAAGCAGACACCCATTATATCGATTATTGGACTATACAAAAGTGAAAAGGAGGCTAATTTCTGCCGAGAAATCAAAGAGGATGCTGCCGCAAAGCGGAATGTAGACGGGAAAGAAACTTCAGAGCAGCGAATCTTTACTGTGAGGGAACGAAAAGAAAAATGATAATTATAAATAATTTGAGACTTTTTATATTTTTTTGTTTATTCGAAACTATCTTGTCATGAGTGATATTAGAATGGAAGGGTTCAAAAACTTCCTGATGGAATACTCTATTGATACACTTTTGACTGTTCGTTGCATATTTTTGGGTGGTACTATGCATGTGCATGATGATGTTTGCATTCTCATCATGACAGAAAATACCTGATATCCAGAATAAATCAATTATAACATTGCAAACATTTTCTGTCGAACTGACTTTAAGTTTCTCATACGCTCATCCACGGATTTTACTTTTTTCTTCCGTTCTGTCAAGGATTGAAATCTATTTAAAATCATATTGGCAGTACAAACTGATGTTAACATGTGACACCTCCAACCCATCCATAATTCGGCTTCTTGATAATTCTGTGAAGAATAATTCAAACTAGATCTATCTAAATCATCAATACATTCAGATATATCAGAAAAAGAGGATGATGAGAATGATGTATCCGTTCTCATGGAGTCTAAGGATGTAGTTCGGTTGGAAAGAGAATACAGGGAATTATCCGTTCCAGAAGAATTTTTCGTGTTGATAAATTCACGGACTATTCTTGTAAAGGTTGAAACTCTTTCATCTTCTTCTAATTCTGATATTGATAGACTATCTTCATCAAGACCTTGAGGAAAAATTGATTCTATTTCGCTCAGCAGAAATCTTATTCTATTAATGAGAACTTCTCGAGTAACACGTAATGCTGACTTTGAAACGAGTTCCATCTTGAGAAGATCCTCTTTGTGATCTAAGAATTCAAAAACATATGACATGATATCTGTTGGAACAGAACGGGAAAATATTGGTTCTTCTGAATTATTTCTACTCTTTGCGTGTCCTTCTGTTGTATTGAAAGGTTCAAACATATATCATAGCTCATTATTAGTAAAGAATCCTAAAATAAAAAAGATATAAAATCATGTTCACTCACTTTCAATCAATAGTAATTCTTGCCGGGCATACAAACACCATTTGTACACTCTCTTTGCACGTCTAATTCTTTCTTCAATCAATTGCTCTAAAATAGTATGACATGAGAACATTCCATTATGCACTCGCCGACCTATACCAAAATGAAAACCATCACTACGCCTGTCGTCTGTTTTTCCAACATAAATTTCATTCAAACCGCCATTGGCAGAAAGTAGAAAGACTTTAGGGATGATGAGAGGATCTTCCCCCCACCAAGAGGGTGGTAATGTAGATCCTAATCGATTGCATATCAAAGCATTGGCATCTCTGACAAGCCGGAAGTCTTCATCATTAGTATTATTTTCTTTTGCTTTATTTTTCGCTTCATCATTCGGAAATAAGAAGGATAGCGCTTCAGTGAGGATATTCTTCTCTCCATTTTTACTCTTTGGACTCAGGTGCAGCATGTCATTCTGGAACTGGATAAGCTCTTTTCGATTGCTCCTACCAATGAAAATAAAAGTTGTAGACTGGATAATATCTCGAGCCCGATGTCGGAATAGCATGTCATCGCTCTCGCAATGTTTATACCGTTTGTCACTACCTGTAAAAGAAGTACTTGTGGATAGATCGGATGCCTCCACCTCGTTCATATTCGTATTCATATCAACATGGACAAAGTCACGAAGAGCACAAATACAAGAGAAAAAGTCGGAACAACTTTCATTTATGTTTCCATGATATGTTATGAGAAGAATATCCCGATTTTTTGTTCGTGCCTCTTCACTAACATTGAAAACTTCGTGTGTGATGGCATTTGTGAATATTATAGGGAGTGGTTTTTTATTCATCATCTTTCAATCTATTCCTTGGGTAGGGTGGTAGTAAACTTGATGACCTGCCAATGAGAGAAGAATTCTGCTGGAGTTGTTTTTTTGTCGCAATTGTTTCAAATGAGGTTTACAAAAATCATTCCACAAGATCGTAGTAGTAGTAAAGTTTATCTCAGAAGGGAAGTAATGTAAGAAGCGTCTCCGTCTTGGAGAAACTAATGGATGGAAATTGGAGGTACGGTAGAAAGACTCGGTTGTTGCTTAGGTTGTTTGCTTATCCTGAAGGCGATGTGTACTACTACCAATTCACTAACTAAGTAACTATATCGAAGATAATAAATATATACATTATCCCAGCAAGAGAAGGGAACTTAGGAAGAGAAACGTATGTACTTTTTGTATGTACATTCCACAATAGAATTGCTCATCGGAGCTTTCTACATCTAAATAATTGACTAAGTATTTTTTGCTTTAGACAATTAGTAAATGATCTTTGCCTCATGTATCTTTCAATATGAAGGAATTGCGTCGCATCCTCATTTTGCCTCCAAAGATACTGGATATTTAACTGCTACAAAGCTTTTCTATGGTGAATTTTCATCGTAGATTGTGAATGAGAAAAATCCGCGTGAGAAGTACGAGCGAAAGATACTGGGATGAATCATAGGCAGTGTGACTCCTTTCCTTAATCATCTAAATTGCTGTAATTCTCTCCACATGATAATATGATTAATTAAGGGATGCTTTGATTTGAATCTTGGGAAATTTGGCACTTGTGTATAAGTAAAATCGATTTATCCGCTTAAGTTCCAAATTCAAATAGCACATTTAGGGACTCACACATTAAATCTTCCAGTATTGCAGCTTAATATCATAAGGTATGATTAAAATCCCACTTCTGTCAACTGTCTTTTTTAGTAGTAAAAAAATTATTAAAACTTACTACTCCAATTGATAAATGATCACGTGCGAGGTTATGTAACAACGTACTTGGTGATCATGCAGATCATGCCAATTTAGTTAGTCATTCATCCTCCAGCAACTCTAATCGAGCATTGTCAAAAGAATTTCAAAAAATGGCACATCCAAAAAATGACAAAACTTTTTAAGATTGGATCCTGTTCTGTTTTCTTCTTTGAAATTGCTTGGAAAGATTATTGATGAGAATTCGTTTTTGTAAATTGCAAATTCATAGAATATACTTTCTACAGTCATAATAAGAAAAGTAATTTGGAAGAAGCTATCCAAAATAATACTTTGAATGAATGAATTATTGTCTCAACAACTTATTGGCCTCTTTCATTCCGAAAACATTTTCCTATATTTATTTAGATCTTTTTGGAATTGCAAACTATCGATAGAAAGCAGATCATCTAATAATGTGCATTTTCACATTGCTTTTCAAGTTACACCTAGAGAAATTAAAAAATGACCTGAAATCGCATAAGGATACCATTTTATATTCCTATCCAAAAAGTACTTTTTTAAAGATTAAAAATGATAAAACTGGGATGGATGAAGCACATATCAACAAATATATTTCTGGATAATGAATAGACAAAGTGGGAAATGTCATAACTATGATAGGTTTAGTATCATATTGCTTTTTTGTAACCAATTGAGAAAAACTTATGTAAGGATGCTGAAAGGTGTTTCCAATTTTCATAAGTTATTTTCGAATCTCTTTTTATGACAATAGAAATCGGACTCGAAAGAAGGCAAGAAAAGATGCTCAACTAAATGACATTTATCGTCATCACCAATCATGCTCAATTGATTCTTCTTTAGATTCGTTTTCGGTATTTTCCTCACTTCCATGACTCTTCGCCTCATCTCTCAATGAAAATGTAGGTATTTTGGATTTTTTTGCCAATGCTCTAAATTTAGACTGAACTTTTCGCAACCTTCCCACAATGTCAGCGTCTACAAAATTTATATGCTTGTTCGAGATGTCTTCTATGTTCTTTTTTATCAAGATTGTTTTCTGAGAGACATTTCGTTTCCGATGAGCTTTTGCTCTACAGCTGATCATAATGAAAAATATCATCTGGACTGGGGAAGTTCGAAATGATGTATGATAAATCTTTCCATCGTTTCATGAGTTCTTCTACTTTTTCTTCTGTCCACATATTAAATGTTGCTATCTTTTTTGTCAGTGTGTTCTACCAAATTAGTTTTAGGATCTTGATGCTTACAACGTAAAGCCGCACAGCCTCGGTAAAGTCAAAATGGTTAGTACCTTTTCATGTTTAGATTTTCCGTGACATTCCATCGTGACGATACCAATTTGAACTATAATGTATATAATGATGCGGACCTCTTTTTGTGATGTAATTTTGACTAAAAATCTAATCCAAAACAAGAAAAATAAACAATCATTATCATAGTTAAGAAGTATGAAGATGAATTACACAAGAAGTCAGCGATAAGTAATAAGAGAAATCATTGAATTGATGGCTTGGTAAGTGAAGCTTTGAAATTCGTGTCTCTCTGTTGCTAATGAATTTCATACAATAATGGAGCCATAATTATTAGCATCTTTCTTATCGCTCTCGTCATAAATTTCTTCTTGAATAATCTCCTCAATGACATCTTCAAGGCTCACAACACCAAGTATACCTGCCTCTGGAGGTATTGGAACATGTCTTTTTAGCGCATTGTTGGCTTTATCCGGATCTAGGCAAACTACTGCTAAATGCCCTCCCGTACGCACACTTTTTGATATGCCTACTAACCCACATTGAAGCTTATTTAAGGCATCAACCAGGTTCATATTTGGACCAATGCATTGTGGCCGTAAAAGTTTCATATCAGAAACTTTGGTAGAATTCATGGTGAATCTAGGATGCATTACAATAAGGTCACGAGTCAAACAGATACCACAAACAGCTTTTGTTAAATCACCGGAAGAATGAGCTGAAGATGTGTCATCATAAACTGGAATACGTGAATAACCGTGGTGATATAAACGATCGATTGTCTCTGTGGTCAGAACTTCTGATTTTTTTTCACATTTTACTTTTTTCCAAGGAGTGAGAATATCTTTGACAGTTTTTTCACTCATTTGAAGAGCTCCTTCAACGATTGTGACTTCGTCAAGCCGCAAAGAAGACTTGACGCTTTGACGCAAAAGCTCTCGCTTCTGATATTCATCACTTTGCTCCCTTGTAAGTCTTTTGGTTTTCCTGCGCTGTTTTTCAGCCAAGCGTTCCTCGTACATTATACGAACGAGTGCTGATAACTCATTGCGATCATATTTCTCACCGTCTTCATTGTGGCCCAAAAGGATATCCAGCATTTTGGCAATAGGCACAGCCAGTGGAGCGAGAATTACAAAAAAGAATCTTACAAGCGGGACCATTTTGGAAGCAATAGCAAGTTGATTTGGCCCAGTAAATATTGCACTTGGAATGATCTCGCCAAAGAAAAGAACAAGGGTCACAGATAGAATTATTGCAATGTACCTGTTAAGGTTATGTCATTGATGTAAGTCGTAAGTACACGACTCTAATGTCAAGAAAACAGAAACGAAATATTTGATCTTACCCAGGAACTAACTCGTCCAAAAATAAAGGTAAAGCTTCATTGGCAATGCTGTTAAGTAGCAGAAGGGTTACTAGCAAACGGTGATGGTCTTGTACAACAGGTAACAATGCTTCTGATTGTAAACGTTCCTCTTCATCATCCGAAGCACGTTTTTTAATATGCAGCTCCAAAGGATCTAGAGATAGAAGACCCATAGTCAATCCTGCTGCAAGTGCAGCGAGAGTGACGCATATGAATGACATGATCACATTCATGGCCTTGCCGTAAGCACTTAAGGGTTCTTCGGCGTTTTTACCTTTGAAATCTTCTTCTTGCAAATTTCTTTTCGTTCTGCTGTTAATATGGATTTCGTCACATATTTGCACGAGAGGTCCATAGAAGTTATTTCTAGGTTGACACAAAGGCTCAATATCAATACCAGCTGATTCAATAACCTTGATGGCATCAATAAATTTGTCTTCCTCCGAGTGTTCTGAAGATTGGTCATATATCATTTTAGATCCCACAGATCTCTCTGTAGCTGCTGTTGTTGTAGAGCATGACAAGAGTACAAGCCCAACAAGCTGCACATTTCTTTTTCTCGCCCACATTTATTATTTTTGTTAAAAACAATTATCTTTGACATGCTGGTGATTCTTGGATAAAAAATTTGAAGAAGGCGCTCCTTATAACTGCCGTTTAACGACAAATAACACATACTTACCGATTTTTCGATTATTATGTTTATTGAACATTTTTCATTTTTTTTCGTTGTAAAAACTATTAAAAAGAAAAGCTGTTTGATGAAAACAATGAAAATCATAAATCGTATAATAAATCTGATCGGCATTTTATCATGATCACAATGCATGCTGCCCAATATTGCAACTTTAAAAGACCTTCCATACATACTTGATCTTGCTTCTAGTGGCATAATTGTGCAAGTTGGATCAAAAGTAAAACAACTCAAAGTTGGCCCGAAAGAAGTTGTTCCATTTATCTTAAGTCGTGGATCATGTCGTAAATACCATTGGCATGTGCCAATAGTGTTTGAGAACCAATTTCAGCCGGGTTTCATGAAGGAAAGGTCTTTTGCAAAATATTTACGCATTATTTTGACTGTTGTGAACTTGAATTATGTTAAAGTCAGGGTAACATTTCATCTACTCATATTATGTTCAATAGCACATTACTTATTGTTAAGAGTGTAAAATTCAGTCATAGACAAATCTTTTTTGAGGATGTAAATTTTCTTTTTTTATGGAATAAATTTGACAAAATTGGCCTGATCAAGCGGATTTTAGAAAAAATCTTCCTTCGCAATGTATGCGGAAAATGTGTTTTTACAATAAACTCCTGTAATTATTCTCAGCGAAAAATAAAAGACATGAAAGCTTTCAAAGTTCAGGTGCATAACTCAAAAAATTGCGAGAGTTGTAGAATGTTCAAAAATCTTTTGTATTATTTTCGTTAATCATAGGATATTTTCGAATCTCTTTATATAACAATATAAACCGGAGTTGAAAGAAAGGTACAAAAGCTGACACATCTCGTTATCACCAATCATGCTCAATTATTTCTTTTTCTAATTTTAGATTCATTTTTTCATTTTTTGCGTCTCCATGATTCAACTCCTCATTTTTATCCTTCTTCTGTCTATTTCCAATTAAACTTACATTGTCCATTAACCCTTTCAACGAAAATTTCGATATTTTGGATTTTATTGCCAAAACTCTGAATTTAGATCTAATCTTTTGCAAGCTTCCTGTAATGTCGGCTTCTGCAACATTTGTGGTATTGTTTGAGATGGTTTCTGTGTCCGAATGCGAGAGCAGTTCTTTTTGACCAAGATTGTTTTCACTAACTTTGTTGAAGGAAAGAAGAGATATCTCTTCCGATGAGCTTTTGCTGTACAGCTGATCATGATGAAAAATAACATCTGGACTGGGGAAGTTCGAAATGATATTTAATAAATCTTTCCATCCTTTCATCAGTTTTTCTACTTTTTCTTCCGTCCACATATTGGCGCTATCTTTTTTGTCAGTATGTTCTACCAAATTAGTTTTGGAATTTTGATGCCTACAACGTTGAAGTTGATCAGGGAAGTAATGATCCAATAGAAAACTCGCACAACCTTGATAAAATCCGATTTCAAATCCGATCTCCAGAGCCTTGCTTCGTCCGAGCACTTCGCCATCTTTAAATCCTGTTAAGAGCCCTGCTTCATGACCATCTTTCATTCCTTCTGCGAGAGAATCTTGGTAAGGATTCATGCATATATCGTCCCATGAAAGATCATCATCGCTTTGGCACGACGTTTGGTTTAAATTTGAATCTACATTCAGTGATGGTGGACTTTTCATTATTATATACTCCTCTCTAGATAAAATTGTTATCAGCGGCAGAAGTGTGGGTGTTGAATTCTTACTTTCTTCACTCTTCTCTAGACCTTATCTTTTGAATGAATGAACTAACTCTATTGTATTAAGCAATAACTGTCTTACAATATTTCTTATCTTAATAGAATGAGATCTCTACGAA
>Ga0209092_10001667_pt1 | contig 21282 bp, 19 predicted proteins | sample FraStrMetagenome_FD_187446 | JGI IMG/M metagenome (GOLD analysis project Ga0209092, IMG submission 187446) | Marine eukaryotic phytoplankton communities from Arctic Ocean - Fram Strait ARC3M Metagenome (SPAdes) (version 2) | ecosystem: Environmental > Aquatic > Marine > Oceanic | place: Fram... | reverse complement strand
TAAGTTGAGGTACGGTACTAAGAACGTTTTAATTGCAAATAACGTGACGTAATCATTCTAGGAAAATAGTCGGGATTCAAAAGTGGGGTATTTTTTGAAGGTTTTTTATTCAGATTATGTTCTTTTCATTTTTTAGGTTTTCGAAAGAACAATTTTTCAAGTTTTGTTTTTTTTCAGGTGCGATCTGAATTTATTTTCAGAAATCCGGCGCATTCATTTTGTTTTAATAATCAGGATTCATCAGTCGGATCCTTGATTAAGAAGAGTAATGGAGCCTTTGATTTGTCCTCCATGCTCATCTGTTGCTGATGGTACAATTGATTCAAATCATGTAGTAACTGATGATTTGTCCCAATCCTCAAAAGATTCCTTGATAGCTTTACCTAGCAATCAAGGACTACTTAATGAACGTCAAAACATTGATGTAGTACCTGTTATCAATGATTATAGTGATTTAATGAAAAAAAAACACCCTTTTGAATAGTACTAGATCAATTCAAAAAGCTATTAAGACTACAACTAGAATCCTAAATAATTGGGATTGTGAGTTAAAAGTAGGAATATTTGTTCATGGTGTATTTAATGACAATTTTAACATTATGGAAGCAACACCTAAAAATAAGGGGTTACTGCTTCCTTACTTATATTTCAATCCAGTCAAATTTTCTCCTAAGAATAACTTCTCTGGGAACTTTTGGACAAAATTAGTTCAATATTTAGGTAGACAATCCTTGCAAGAAGGATTTTCTCTTATTTCTAATGGATATGGTAAGAATCGCAAAGACAAATATAGACGCATGGTTTGCAAATGTTCTTTGCAATACCGCAATTCTTATACTTCTAGGAAGTCTATTGACGACCATCGTGTAACTAAAAGTTGCAATGATCGACTCAATAGTAGAGGTCCTGCAGGTCGATAATTGGATCGTCGATTGAGGACTAGTAGACCAAGTAAAAAGGGAAAATGTTGTCCTTTTGCACTTGTAATTGCATGTATATCATACCTATTTGATTGCACACGCGTTGCTTTTTCACGGACACAATTTTCTATCCTCTCAATCCAGTTCCTGATACTTCTGTCCATGCTATGTGTAATTTTTTCCTTTTTCGTAACTAAATATTCATCCCCTTGCGACAGATACCATGTGTGACGCAGAGCAATTCAGAATCACTGCTTGATTGTCTAGTTTTTTGTGTGCTCCAGGGTATAAATGTTTCCAATCGGCCCTAATACTACCTTCTACTGGTTCCTCTGGATACAAAGTGTCCATCTTTAAGGAGGCCTTAATGTGGTATTTGAAATATCCAAAAATACAGAACATGGTTTTAAAATGCCCTTCACGTGGTGCATGCTTGTATCTCGACATCGTAACCGCGGCAAACATGACATTAATTCTTCCTATTGGGGATATCTTATCAATATCCAGGTGTGCGCTAGCATCAACTCCAGGATGAGACCCTTCTTTCAATGGTGAGTGATAGCTTTTCAATTTAATATCAAATAAACGCTCGATTTTATTGACTATATTTTTGATATAGGTCTTTGCAGAGAGAACAGTAAAATAGAATGGTGAGTTTTTTATCTTTTCGCGTTTGATATTGCCTCCCAGATAATATTCTGGTACGCCAACTCCTTTAAATTTATAATTGCCAATTTTCTCTAACTCTTTGATAATTGTCATTGGTTTCTTGGCTGCGATGATTAAATCATCAACATACACGGTGATATACTCATAATGGTCACCTTTGTCCCTCATCCAGATCACTGTGTCTGCATATAAAGGTAAGAATCCGATTGCTCTTGAAATTTCGGCTATCGTGTCTGCCCATCTCGCTGCTGAAGCTTTCAAACCATAAAGGGCTTTTGATATCATCAATCATTCCCCTTTTAATTTTCCATAATTGATCTCTGTGTATATCTTCTCTTTAGTATACCCATTCAGGTAAACATTACACACATCTGCGGATATAATTATCAAGCCATGAAAATCTGCTATCAAAAATAGAATTCTCACTCTTTCTATTCTAACTACTCCAGAATAGATTTCGGCAATATCAGGATCTGTAAAATTTCCACAAGCACCTAAATGTTCCTTTCTTCTTCCGTCAAATTTATGATTGTAGACAAATTGTAGTGGAATGAAAAGATAATCTTTTGGGATTTCCGAAATATTATCAACGATGATAAAGGTAGAGTGTTCAAGTGTTTCATTCACTTCTTTTTCAGTTGCCTCGCCCCACATAATGTTTCCATTTATCTTTTCTAATTCAAGGGCGTGTTTCAGGTTTCGCGGAACTTCCGCTCCAAACTTATACTTTTTGCTTTTCTTCGATTTTTGTTGCGTAAAGATTCGTGATAAATTGATAAATTTCCTGGGATTTTTCAAATATTGTTTGCACCATTTCCAGCCAGGTGTATCGACCATGCTTTTATTATGAGCATATTTTGCCAATGTTATTTGGTCTGTCTCTTTTATGGACTTATATTCCTACCAATAATTTCCACTTTCCTTTTTTGAATTTGTGATCAAGGATTTGCTTAAAAATATAGAAAGCAGCATTTTCTTCTTTAGATCTTTCATATTTGTTGATCAAATCATTATATAATAACAATCCTTGTCCACCATTTAGAAATCAATGATGAACTTTCCTTCCTTTTTCCAATGCTTTCTAAAGGATTAAGCGCGATGCCGATCATTATATTTAGTTTGTGTAAAAAATGGTCTTACTAAAGAGCTTTTTAATCTGTGCAAATTCTTTTCTTTACTTTCAATTTTTACCAGTTGACGGCTTTCAGTTCAATATGCCCCATATTATTTTGTTTCTGTTCATTTAAGTCACTAATTTCATTACATAGCTCTGTGTTTCTTTTCTTTTTATATGCTATTCTTGACGAAATCATTAATTTAATCTCAGAACTACCGTGCCAGGAAGGTGTAAATATACAGGTACACTTCAAGGAAGCAGTGGTACTAAATAAGTCAGATTGCTTGGAGCGATCTTTCCACTTCTACAATTATATATTGCTTAGTAATCAATACAGCGGTTGATATTCCTTTTCCTAATATACGTTTTCATCAATTGAATCATACATTTGAACTCAAGTTCTTCTTTTTGTGAAATTTCAAAATTGGAACTAAGCATTTGTTACCCCAAAAGACCTGGAGCAATATGTTTTTAAAACTTTTCAAATTATTAGATTGGCCATACTCAACTCTTGCTCAATATTTCTGAAAAGGTAACACGAAATTATGTGCTTTAACAGTAATACTTTGTCACACAATATGCAAAATACTTACAAAGTCAAATCCTTGAGACAATACATAAACCATGTGCATAAGAAACAAACTAGTACAGTAGTGATTAAAGCACGACCGAAAATATCTTACTTAGTAAATCCAAGCCAATACGTGCATTTTTCATTCTTTTTGATCTAATCACTTTCCCACATGTAAGTAAGATAATCAGAGTAGGTCCTCTATACGACTTACCTACAGATTAGTGAATGAAGCAAATACAAGTTGATAAGACATGGACGTTGATGCAAAGTAAAGCTTATTGCTACTCAAATTCTCTAGAGGAAATGAGCGCGATTTTTTGAATAGCCATTAAGATAAGTACGAATTGCAGAATCAAAGAAACCTTTTTATTTGTCACCAGTGACATTATGGCCCTTCATTACTGCAAGTGGTAGTACGTTGTGGTTTCGCCATGATGATACATTCTACTTCTATATGTAAGAGGATATATGTCACTGGTTTGTACTGTATTGCGATACTATAATAGACCAAGAAGCTACTAGAAAGTCTTAAACCATGTTATGAAAAGCAAGTAAGAAACCTGGATTCAAGGAAATATCAGTTAAAAATTAGAGGTCCTTCACAATAACGCAAGAAAAAAAGTTAAGCAAGCGATAATTATCACTTTGTAAGCCTTTGTTAGAGGTTTTATGCGCTGCGATTGCTTATAACTTGCTACAATCTAGTTCATCAATGACTGAACTGAATGAGTGAATGCATGTTAGCTTCTTTTTTTTCGCTTCTACAGACCTAAAGAGTATGAATGCACATAATTGTACGAACGACGATCCCTAATTGGTTCAAAAAGGTGCGATTTTTTGTTTGCATGTAATTTCACGTTGCAAAAAGTACGCGATTTTACATACATAATATGAAAAATATGTTGCGTGTGTCTGAGGAGATTTTTTTAGAAACAGAAGTACCGTAGTATGGTAGCTTGCAGACATAACAAACAATCAAATTTTTATTTAAACGAGCAAGAATATTTGATACTCAAACTAAGAGAGGTCTGTCATAAAGCACTTGATCTAGGATATCAGCCAACAGAGGAGCAACTTAATTGTGTTCTCTAGCTCCGCACTAGCTAAAAGTCACAGCCTCATACAACCATTAGATAGAATTATCAGTTTCTCGGAGTTTGATTAGAATATAGACGCAGATAATTACATTTCAAATTAAAAGAAATGCAGCGCTTCCATACCGAAGAATCAAGGATTGATCTCGTTGGAACATTTTTAAATAGTGACCACAATGCTCATGAAAATTTGATAGATCCTGGTAAAATCAGTGGAGCAAGTCATGATTGTGGAGACGAGACAGACTTGAAAATTGAAAATAAGTGCTCAAATGAGGAATACCTTTGTTTCGAACTTTTAAGTGATGATTCCATTATTTGCATTATGGAGTTCATATCATCTCCATCTATTTTATTTAGATTTGCTCAAACATCAAAACGAATGTGGAATTTGGTGCACGACGGAACACAACATATGGATACAAGTGAAAATACTATAGCAGGTCAAGCAAAAACCAAACATACTTCTTTTTCGCATTTAGAAAATCTAATGAGGGTAATTTACCTTCGAAAATTTCATTTAGGCTCATATTTTCATCTATGCTGGAGCTGGAGAGAAGAATGGGAACGAATATTCACTTTCAAAAAGGCTATGAAGGCACTCAAAATATTGCCATGTATTCGGCTTACTAAGCCTCAAATGAAAGATGCAATGCAGATGAGGTCTCGGGTTGGTATATTAACTAGAGCTGAAGAAAATAGCTCTATAGGATATGATGATGGTAGTCGGTCCAGTCCAGAAATTATTAGTTTGGGTTATTTTTCCATGACATTGTTTTCCTATGATCCAATATTTCCATCTTTACAAGCAGTTGCTATATCCGGTGATTTTTGTGGTGTAAGGATTTTCCCCTCATTATCTTGCCTACTCTATACACCCAACACATTTCCCAAAAAAGGCACTCGAAAAAAGAAAGAAAAATCATGTTATTTCTCAGTTGGAGAAAAAAAATCTCAGGTCATGGTTATTCTACCTAATCCTCTATCACATTCAACGTCAAACCAACAGAAACAAAAGCCTCCCCCGTGCTTCTTTCTTGGTTTTGCTGATGGGTCTGTAATGGCGGTTTTCGCCTTCACTGATCAAAACTTTACTACAACATACACAACTACTTGCACCACGATTGGATCCCAGCATACTGATGAAGTCACTACACTTTGTTTCCTACCGAACTCACTAATCTCAAAAACTAACGAACGAATTCACGGGCACAGCGAATCTAGATTATTGGCTAGTGGCGGGGTTGATGGAAATGTTCTGATTTATCCCAACGCAGTAAGTTATGGAGTTTTGTCAAATCCTATAAGAGCCTTGGGCAATGAACAGGTAGGATTTTTATCTATGGATTCTTGCAAAGACTTTAGCTTCAATTCGGATCTAGTTTTGTTCACGGGAGATTTAGAGGGAAAAGTAACAGTCTGGAAAAGTCCTGGAGGCCTTTGGCTAAATCGAAATGGGCATGCAAAAGGCAGGAGTGATAATTTTAGAAGAAAAGACGAAGAAGAAGCCCTTGAAAAAATTCCTTCCGTATCTTCCAGTACAAATCTAGATCAAAATTCCAATATTCTAGAATTTACTATTTTACCATTTGTGTCCACTTATACACACTCGTGTTCGTCAAGTTCTGCAACATATACAGTAAATGTAACGAAAGTGGTATTTGCTATGGGAAAATATCTTATCACTGGGCACACAAATGGTGAACTAAGGTTTTGGAAGTATAACTATGAGAAATTTGCACTTCAACTTTTGCATCAAGATTCAAAAGCGCATTCCGGCTCGGTTGAATCTATCAAACTAAGTGGTGAAATAGGTTTCACGAGTGGCGGTGGGCTTGACGGGATCAAGGCATGGAATGTAACAAACGGAGAGTACCTAGGCAAGATAAGGGATTACAGCGTTGTAGATGGGAAATATTCTGCAGTTGTTGATTTTTTGATGTGCAGAAACTCAATCGTATGGTTGAAACGTTGCGGAATCATTCAAGAGTGGAACTATTATAATCATGCTAAACAGCATTTTAACCCAAATAGCATCTGTGTTAAAGACAGAACTTGCCCAAATATAGACAATGCAATTGTGATACAAGGCAAATTAACAAAACGCAAAAGAAGAAAGCAAAGCGAGAATAAAAATTGCGCTTCAGCTCCAAAAAAAACAGTACAGAAGGAAGTACCTTGGACTTGTCGGTCCTGTCAATTTTTTAACCGTTCTGAAAATGTCTGTTGTGAAATTTGTCTAAAACCTAAGCCACGAAAAACGGCTGAAAAAGCATCTGCAATCATTCATCGATCGCTCGCCGTAGACGCTGATTTAGAATCCGATCAGTCCATAAAAAAATGGGAATGCCGAAACTGCTTCTTTCGTAATCAAGAAATAGATACAATATGTAAAGGCTGTGGAGCAAAGGCAAATACTCGAATGAGACTGATTGCAGAACGAGAAGATACACAAGAGAAAAAAGTTAAACGTAAGAAGCGAAGAACGCGACGTATAAAGAGTTTTGAAATGAAAAAAGAGGAACTCGAAGACACAGGATCTGTCTCAACAGACAATGCTAGAAGTGATGCAATACATGAAAATGAAGGTATCAATCAAGAAAAACTACCACTAGAAAATATAAATCGCTATGTTGTCACACCAGACGACAATGAAAGTGATAATGAATGCATAACAAAAATGGTGAAAAAAATGCTGAAACTACCGATAATTCAAACGCATAAAGATAATGCAAGCAATGATACTATGTCACAGGAATCAAACGAACAAAGTTCTGCATCTTCTGTATTTGAGGATAGCGATGACGAATGCATAACAAAAATGGTGAGGAAGAAAATAAAGAAAACAAACAAAACTTTGCAGAGAGACGACAGATGCATATCTTCAAAAATTCAAGTATTGGATGCCGATATTCAAGAAAAAGATTCGAAAGAAATTGGACCATCACATGGTCATGAGACAATTTCCATGGCTAGGTGGGGTACTATAGATCGGGCAAACAATAATGTGACATTAAATTCTACGAGAACCAAAACACCGACTTGCGATGAAAATTATCTTCTTTCGTCCCCCGAACGAAGCCTTTCGGAAAGTATATCTCGAGAAATATGGAAATGCGGACAATGTACTTATCATAATCAATATAGAGATTTTGCATGTATTATGTGCTGCAGCTCTAAACCAAGTTCAAGAAGGAAAATAACTAAAGTTCCTACTTAAAAATTGATCTTTAATTTATTTTGTACTTCATATTTTAATCAATCCTTCTTATCAGTACTTCCGAAATTTTCTTGACCATGCTTTAAATTAGACCCAGCTACCTCAGCAATATATTCAGAATCTTTGGGTTCATCAAAACCCAACGCTTCTCTGGCTTCTGCCATAATAAAAACACTTCCACAAATAACTAATATTTCATTTTGTTTTGAAGCTATTTTCAAGGCTGTCTTCAATTGAGCTGTGATAGACATATCATCAGCGTTTGGATTGGCATACTTTCCCTTTTGCAACTCTGGTGCAGCCTCTAATATTGCTTGTAGAGTAGCAGCACGGGGGTGTGAAGCTTTTATGAGATGTATTCTATTCACATCGTTTTCGCATACATTCAAGAGAGTCTGGGTACATTGTCTTAAATCTTTGTCAGAAGAAAAGCCAGCAACAAAACGTTTGGGTTTGTCGGGGAATGTTTCCTGTAGTTTGGAAGCTAAATGAACCATGGCAGGTGGATTATGGGCCACATCCAAAATTGCTGTAACAATTGTTTGATCGGTATTACTACCAGTCATGTTGTGATTTGATTCGGGAACGATGTCTTCGATGTAAGTAATGGATTGAGTCCTATTCATAGTAGGTGCAATAATTTCACCCGAATTAGAATTCATTGTAACATGAACCATTTCAAATCGGCAGGGTGGTCGTACTTTCGTGCCACAGTAGATATGGTCCAATGTTATTGAATAAAAATTCTTCCAAGTTAAAGTGGATTCTTTATGTCCCTGTTCTTTTTGCTGATAATCTTGCAAAATAGAAAAAGCTGCCTTAACCATTCGAGAATTTTCTTCATCGTAATCTTTCACCGCCATACCATTTGTCCCATCGCCATTATTACTATCACTGTTTAGTTTGTCATTTTGACCATCATTAAGTACCTCATGACATGTATGAAATGAGGATGCGCCTTTCTCTTCCGCACATTGACGAAGAACATCTAATGGAACTTCGGGTCCAACTAATACAGGTCTACCTTTTTTTATGATACCACCTTTTTCCAAAGCAATTTTTTCTACTGTATCTCCCAAGATCCTTGTATGCTCGAGTCCTATTGAAGTTATAATGGTCAATGCTGGATGTTGAAGAATGTTTGTGGCGTCAAGTCTTCCTCCCAGTCCTGTTTCCAATACCTGGTGAATACAGAGTGATAACATTCCGTGAATTTGTAAATTGATAGTTCACGAGGAAAGATTAACAAAAGAAAATTTGACCTACCACAGCATCGACATTCATTGCTTTGTAAAACAGAAATGCTAAAATAGTTGTAATTTCAAAAAACGTCGCGGGGATGTCATGAATTTCACAAGCTTGAAAAACTTTTGGAAGGAGTTCTTCTACCTGTTCTTCAGAAATAGGTGTTCCATTTACAGACATGCGTTCACGAAAACTTGATACATGAGGTGAAACAAATAAGCCTGTGGTATGCCCTGCATTTTGAAGAGTTTTAGCTGTTTTTATGGCAACAGAACCCTTCCCATTCGTGCCGGCAATGTGTATGATGGTAATATCAGGCTAGGATCGTACAATAGTGAGTATTATTTGAGCAAAAATTGTCCATATATAAAATCAAGTTACTAGGATGAAGGAACTCACATTGTCCATGGGACTTCCGACGACTTCGTGCAATTTAATAGTGTTTTCCAAACCCAATTTCACAGGGTTAAATAAATTCGTCATGTACAGACGCCGAACCAATTCTTCATATTGAGTATGTTTTTGTTCTTGTTTTGAGTCAGAGGAGAGAGATTGAGGACTTGGGTTGGATAAATCTGACATGGCTGAAAAGAAACGTTGTTTCGAAATTCCGGTGCTGCTGGAGGACTTTATTTGTCTAGAAAAAGTTGGAAATGTACAGGGTAGAGTAATGTGATGAGTCTTCACGATGCTTCTACCAAAGGTACTACTACGAAAGTGACAAAGGTTTTGCTCTTTTATTAATCGGTGAGTTAATAAATGACGCGCAGTTGGATACATGCTACGTAAAGATCGAGAAGAAGCTCCAATCAATTTGGGATTGGATTGGAAAGCAAAGGTAGGAGTTTGTAAGAATAGTAATATACCTGCAAAAATGAATATTTTCTGGAATATAAATGAGCTAGTCAAACTCTTTTTTATCCAAGTTCTTGTAATGGGAATTAATTTTGATAGTTCGATTTCTGTTGGTAGTTGGGAAGATTTATTACAAGGAGGCATGTCCTTGGAGAAGCGAAATCTCCTCTAGCTTTTCTATATCGGTTGTATGAAGCTCAGAAAATGCTCAAGCTGATGGCTTTCAGTCAAAGAGTAAGAATTCTCTCTCTGTGTGACGTGGAAATAGTAAGTTTGACATTTTCGTACTTATGATTCGTACTGCTGTGATATTTTGACGAATATTTTTGATAATTTTCTTGTGATGACATCATGCAATAAAAATGAAATAGGTGCAAGTACTGTACACAACAAACAAACAGAAGCTAGCATACTTCTAATTTCTTTCATGAACAACTTGTTGATTTTTCATGTTAAAAATGGTAATTTTTCTATTTTTTAATTAATTTGTTCTTCTTAGTTTAAAGGAGACGCAAGATGTGAGCTGTTTTCTTTATCTATTCTTCAATATCGTTTCTTTGCATCCTTTACATTGTCCAATTTTTTCCAACCTTTGGATCCAAACCCATCTCGGTTAGCTTGATCTAATCTATCAGCGAGTCTTTTACTAACTTCAATTGTCCCTGGAATACCCACCTGTTTCGTGGAAAAAATGAGCACATCAGTTTGAGAACCCATACATAAATTAACACAACAAAGTTAAAGCAACTCACCGTTATTGCCTTCTCAGCTAGGAAAAATGCCACATCCAGTGAACGCAATGTAACATCTACTAACACACTCTCTTCCTCCTTCTCCTCTTTCTTCTTTCCGTTCTCATCAATCCCATCCTCATCATTGTCGGTCGGGGATATGGATTCTGCTTGAATTTCCACCATTATTTCTTCATCATCGCCAACAATTTCAATGGTTAATGCTTCTTCGCTATCAATAGAATCCATATCAATTGTATCGAAATCTTTGTTTGTTGATATTTGTTGACGTGTGTCCACATCTACTTCCACGTCAAGATCAATAACATCCATTACTGGAATTTCCAATTCTTCACTTTCAACACTATTTGAATTGATTATTGTAGATTCATTTTCATTTGCTGTAAAGGTAAATGGACTGGCACTGGTGTCACCCTGAGTAGTCTCTACATCGACATACGTAGCGTCCGGCGACATGATAGTGCTTTCTGGAACGAACGAATTATCATCTATATCATCCGTCATAGGAATAGGCGTTACAACATCTATCATATCCATCTGAAAGGTGTCAAACACTTCAGTATTTTCTTCTGAATTGATTTCCTCCATTGGTACAAAAGGCGGTTCTTCTATTTCATTTAGTAACAACGAATCCATCAATAAGCATTCTTTAAAAATATTAGCAGCATCAACCCCGGCTGCCAATTCTGCGCGAAAACATAAATCATCGACTATGTCCCTCCACTCCTGGACTAATTCATTTTGTACCTCTTCTGTTATTGATTCAACAAATTCTGGAGTTACCATCAAATCTTCTACAGCCGTGACCATAGCAGTAATAGCCTCTCCCAGTGCTATGTTGTTCACTTTCAGATCGGCCAAATATGAAGAAGAGGCAGAAACCTGATCTTTTCGTAACCAAGTTTGTGAAGGGTTGTCAAGACATGATTGAATAGATTCAATAAGACGCATTTTTTCCGTTTGGAGCATTTGTGGTGTTATAACAATTTGAGGGGATTGTTCTATGATTTCTTCTTGATATACTTCTTCTATTTCTGAAGCTGATGTTTCCATTATAATGTTATCCATCTCATTCATATTTTCCATCAAGGGAGTTCCTGTGAAAGATGGTTCCTCGCTTCTTTCTTGTGCATTCAATAAGTTGTTTTCTTGAATGGAGCCCTTCAATGATCCCCAAATTCTAGTTCCACTTTCTTCCAAAAATCCTTGCACATTTCGGGTTCCTTCCCCCAAAGCTCTGCGGACTTTCTCGGTTTTATATCCTGGCTCTTCCACTTGAATTTCAGTTTTAATTTCTTTTCCAATTTGGTAGGCTGTTCCTGATAAATCAGAGATGGATCTAGCGACTTTTTGAGGGTTGGAGGCTTGTTCCTTTTCAAATAATAGTTTCTTTTTTTGTAGTGCCCGGTTTTGACGCTCCCTATTAGATTGAGAGCCTGCAGGTGCTACCGATCGCAAATTGGATGCTGAATTTCGATTCGATATGGACGCATCCGAATTTAAATCTTCTTCAATCGAAGAGATGTTAAATTTACGATTTTTAATAGAAGATGCAGCTGCATACGAATATGTGGATTCACCAGAAAAAATAGCTTTGATAGATTCTGAAACTTGTCTTAATTCATCAGCAGGAGTATTGAATTCTTGGTACAATTCTCTTCGTCGCTTTTGATTGGCGTTCATATCCTTTTGCCTTTCACTTATGCTGGCATCAACCTCCAAGAAACTACTTTTAGATTCTAAAGTCAGAGTTCTTTTTTTGTTAAATGTGGATCCAGCACTGGAAGTCGAAGGTAAAGCTCTCGCAATGTCCTTTTGGATACGATCGAACGCAAAAAGACCCAATGCTGCAACCAATTGAGCATCTCGCTCAATTCTATTTTGTACAAACAATTGAGCAGATTCGATAAAAGAATTGGTTTTAGCACGCAAAGAGTTCCAAAAGGAGTCGTCTGAAAAGTTTTGAAAGATTTGAGAAGAAAAGTTTTCTTCTTTGGATGTACCAGCTGTAGAATTATTTTGAGAGGCTTCATAGGCTTGTCTGGCTTTTTCTTGTTTGGCTGACTCGTCCCGTTGCAACATTTTTTTCATTCGATCTTCTGTAGTCAGATCAACATTGTCATTCAACAAAGATCGTAGTACTTTAGCATCAGTATCACTCAAAATATCATTATCTACATCATCTGGTTGTGATCTGAGTTGGCTATTAGTTTTTCTTTCAAGTCGTTGCAAACATTGTTTTTGAGATTGTTGCCATCCCATGGCTAAGGATTGCCCATTTCCTTTGAATATTTCATGAGAATAAGGTGTGCATGATCGAAAGTCTGGTCTTGAATTGAATGTAAACGCCGTTGCATGCCAACAACTACTTTCGGAGGTTACCAGTGAGAACCATAAAGCCATCCCACTCAATAGCTGCAGCGGCAGTGCAAGTTTTTGAATTTTACCATTTCTATCGTAGAGAATACGCTTTCGGTCATTGTTTCTTGAATGAATTCCCTTTTTTAGGGTAATATCTGTTGCCATGATCAAAATCTTTGGCTCATTCTTTCCTAAAGATATTAGTTTATCTCTTGTTTCTATGCAATTTCTACAATATTTTTTTGTTGATATATCTCTAAAGATAGCGCGAAACCCGTACAAAATGGTAATTGTGTATTTGACCGATTGACATCATTGTAGATTCTATATTGTCGTATGTAGGATTATGAAAAAGCAGTAATAAAAGAAGAAATGATCTTAAGATCTTTGCAGGGGTGAAAGTGCAATCTACAAGATAGTACTGTTCCCTACGTACTTGATTGATCAACTGCTGGAATTGAGATTTGCATTTTTCCAATTTTAACGTAGGTGCGGGCTTCGATTTTTTCTAGCTCAAGTTATAGAAAGTTGTGAAGTTAGAATAAAGATTAATCATATTACGGAAGGAATTGTTGTACGTACGTACATTATCTCCTATGCCGTTAACCCTAATTACTATAATCAGAATTACACCATCTATAGGTTATGTAACCCGCCAATGGCGAAACTTGAATACGAGCCAACACAACAGTCACGACATTCACACACAATCGCCATCAACATAGAGTCCCCGCTACGCTCAGACGCCTAGTCTTCCTCTGCAGTCAGCCAGATAAATCCATATACCTCACGTCACGCACCAATCATGCAACGTCGTGTGGATCCAAGCGCTAAACGATTCTCTAGGAGGACCAGGGGAATGGACCCATCATTGCCCACAGCAAACACAAAGTCCCTCGAATCAGTTCAGATCCAGGATATCAGTCAAACAAGCCATGCCACAAATGACAACAACGTGAAACAGCCACCGGTCCAAAATCTACCAAACCCGGGCCCACATAGACAAAACATTAACCATGCATCTACCCCATCAGTTCATTCAGTGTACTACCAAAACACTGAACTCTCTGTTAACTCTAGAATCACTCGGACAAACTTATTTCCAACAACAATTCCGTATCAACATCCTCTCAATGCACCAAACACGTATGCTACTCATCCTATCCAAACCCATCAACCAAACCCAATCAACAACTTATATGAATCTCGTCCTCCACTACATCCTATGATACAATCCAACATGCAGGCAAATATTCAACAAGCACCTATTCAACCAAGTATTCCACAGAGTATTAATCAACATTACTCACATGCAACGCCGCAAAATTTCAACAACAATCCAACAAGCACATTCCAACATCAACAACAGGTACCATACCACAGCCAAATGATGTCAAATCAAATCACAGACTTAACAAGAACAAACATAGAATCGCAGCGTCTCATCGCAAATCTCCAATCTCAGATTACTCAGCTACTGAATCAACAGAATCAAATGATGCAAACAGTCATCCAACATCAACAAATGAAGCCAAGCATGCACAATGTGAATTCAAAATGGGAGATCAAATCAAAGCACATAGTCTCAAACCAATTCAGAAAGAATCACAATCTCATCCAATGAAAAACCAGTCCAAGAGACCAACATTCTCAGCCAACTAGTCAACATCGCAAAGACCACTATGGACAACTCCAAGAAAATAACAACCTGTCCCAAGTTTACTGGAAAAGACTTCATTCCCTGGTACGACTCTGTCATCAGAATCATATCGTTGCCAGGATGGAGAGCACTACACGATCCAAGCACCGATGATGCAATCACTACCGATCCAAGCAACGGCATATCTACGGACCTCTATACAGCGCTCAAAAGATGCCTGCAAGGAGATGCCCAGGAGACCATGCTACACAAGAAGGGCATCAGAGGCTAAGGCATATCCTTCCTACATTTGCTCAAATCAACATACAACCCGCAACTCTCCACCGTGGAACGGGACGAGGAACAACTCCAATTCCTATCCATTGCACGAAAACCAGATGAAACCATCGATGCATATGTCGCGCGTTGCATTCATCTCAAAGAAATCCTGGCTGAAAATGGAATCATAACTTCACCCGAAGAAATGAAAACAAGATTCATTATGGGCCTCTGCCCCCATTTCACGGACATCAAGACCTCGCTTAATGAACAAAATCTTCCTCCAAAATGGCAACATCGAAAGCCTCTTCCGGATTGCGACCTCGTATCTTAATACGGTCAAGTCCGTTCGGAAAGAAAATGACGAGTACAAAGAAGTCCAAAAGAAAGATGCGAAAGACGTTGAACAGTCCAACAAGAAAGCGAAAAACGAAAAGAAGGCAAACGATAACCAAAACCAAGCGCCTCAACCTGCAAAAGATAAAAATCCCGTCAACACCAGTGACAAATATGCTGCTCAGAACAAGGAACGTCAGTATCGAATACTGTAGCAGGCTCTCCAAAATGGGACATTCAAAGCGGACTACTTTCAATAAGAAGTCCGCCCATGTTGCTGTGTCTAACACGGCACAAAACACTATGGAGGAGAGTGCAATGTCTTAGACAATTTGATAGAGACATACAAATATGTTAAACCCCCAAATACAGGAGCCATGGCAAAACTGACCTCATCCGGAAGCCACAATATGACAGAAGTGGACACACTAGAAATCCACTCACCACTAGACATTGCCTCCGCAGCAGATCAATTGATTAATTTTGAATTGCAATTAAATGAAAGACATAGTAACGATAAAGTTAATCCTTACTCTATGCTATCTATTAAATGTAAAGATGTAAAATCAAATCTAAATACATCAAAATCAGACTCTAAATCTTTTGTCATAGACTCTGGTGCCTTTCCACATATGTGGAATGACTTATCAGCATTCATTGCATACTCACCATGGAATCCCAGCAACGACAATATCAAAAATGTCACTCTAACAGATGAAGCATCAACTGCAGAAATTAAAGGTCTCGGTTCCATTGCCATCCGAATAAAACAAACAGTCCACATTATTAATAAAGTCTTGTGCCTTATGTATTGGAAATAGAAAACAATAATAGAGTGTTGATTATATCGACTAGGTAGACGTGCACTTCTAGTTGTTAAGATATAATAATTGTGTGTTAATATTTATAAATCCTCACCAATGTTATATTGGCGCTAAATTAAGTTTAAATATGTGACATTCGATGACAGCATGTCACTGATCCGTAGAGTTTATACTTTGACACCTGTGGGCGTATCCAAATTCAGATTCATTTTCATATCATGTTACGTCAATATATTTTCATTATTCTTCGTCACATAATTCTGATATTCCCCTTAATATTAGGATGCATCTGCATTCGATTTCCCCTTGTTGAATAAAAGAGGTGAGATTAAGTTATACATTACATGTGGAGCCAAGGCTTTCATCAATGCATTGCTCCTATTCTCAGTTGATCTCTTGAAAACTAACTTTCCTATTCCAGATGCAACTCCTTCACGAACATAATGCCAAGAACAGAAATGACTTTTCTTTTTCAATATAGCATCTGGTTTTCCTGAATTCACGACTGACAGGTTATCTCCAAACATTAAAGTAGGACCATCAACTGCGATTCCAATCATCCTTAATTTGTATCTCATTTCTATTGCGATTTCAAATGCTATTTTTAGAGCAGCCAATTCACTTCCATAAGTACTGGTTTCCACAGTATGCTGGCGCTTAGAGTACCATTTATATAGAACAATATACCTGTGACAGATCGCCTAGTCTCAGTATCGTGATCATGATCTGCATCCCATTCAAGCCATGTAACAACTGATTTGCCTTTTGGGATTGGGTATTGTAGAGAGATCTTTTCTCTAGCTTCTGGGTACTTCTCTCTCCATTTGATGGCAACAAATCACTATCATTTTCTAGTTCAAAGTTTGGTTTTTCAACGATCATTTGTATTGCTCCCTTTGCATGATACTTGAGATATCCAATTATACGTAATGCTACTTTTAAATGACCTTCTCTTGGAACTGCAGAGTATGTTGCCATCGTGAATGCAGCAAACATGGTATCAAACCTACCAATCGTCACTGCCCAATTGATGCAACCAATGCAGATCCTGTACCTGGTGATCCCATCATCATGTAACAATAGTGGTGACTGTATATTGCACTTGTTTGTACCATCCCTAAGCACACCATTATTTTCTGTAAAAGAGCACTGTACCCACAAAGGATTCTACTTCAATGCAGCAAATAATCTAGCATCACTAGCGTTTCCAACAAAAATCTACAATGTAAAAGTGCAAGACAAAATCTATATTCCCTACTCTATTCCAACCAAAGATATAATATCATCAATGAACACTGAAAGTGTTGCCATACCTGAAATGCAAGCCCTTGCAACAGCTAAGAAAGTTTGTTGTTCACCTATTACACAACAAACAGTAAAATTTATGAAACTAGAAAAGACAGCCTATTCACCAACCAAAGGCTCAGAAGATGCTGCAGGATGTGATTTATTTTCCCATGAAAAATGTATCATTCCCCCGAATTCCTGAAAATTAATATCGATGTCCATTCCAAAAGGATATTATGGCAGAATCGTACCAAGAAGTGGCCTATCCATCAAAGCAAAAATTGATATAGGAGCAGGAGTCATTGATCCCGATTATAGGGGAGAAATATATCCCGTCCTTATCAATAACTCCTCCAACCAATTCCACATCAATGTGGGCGATCGCATTGTACAAATAGTATTTACGAGAACAGATGACCTTTCATTAGAGGAACTTGATGATCTCGACATGACCAAACGAGGAATTGGGGAGTTTGGAAGCTCAGACTCACCCCCAGATTCAAATTCAGACAAAAAAATCCAAGCTTCACCCTTACACTCCAAACTCAAATCAACTCCACAAAAGATAACCGTCAAACTTCCATAGCATACCGAATATATTCAAGGGATGATCAAACAATCTGGTCCGAACTACAAAATAATATATGATAACAACAGCACATGTTTCCCATTCAACCAAATTAGGCAATGGTATGAATCCAAAAACCTACTAATTGGACATCACCACAAAATTACAATCCCAAAACCAAAACTATCCGAGATGGCCCCACCTTATTGCACTCCCAAAATAAGAGTTGTGGACACAGCCCCAACTTCATCTACAAACTCAATTACATTAAATGTTGATCTGTTAGTGTGCAAAAACTTCGGTTTTCGGAACATAGACAGTATATTAAAAGAAATCCAACTCACATCGACTAATATTAAAATCTCAACAAAGGAACGTGAGCCAATACTAGACATCGGCGAAACGGTACTGCAATTGAGGGATGCAAATATGCACTGTTCATCATAGACAGAGCTACAAGGCACAAATTTTCATACCCCCTCAAATCCTTCAAAAATGGCATTCTTCCATCAAATTGGACGAACTCCAGGTCTAGTCCGTACCGACTTCAGCCATAAAATCATGGGATACCAGATAGCTGAATACCTGCATGAAAAAGGAGGCCACCAAGAATCCGCACCACCTCACTAATAAAGCCAAAATGGTTCCATGCCCTTGAAAGGGCAACAGAAAAATCCAATTATGTACCAATCACTATCAAAAACAAATTGACAACTCCACATGAACTTGTCTATAACCAAAAAGTAGATATGAGAAATCTCTTTCCAATGTTTTCAGTAGCATATGTGGACTACAAAAATCAACAATCATTCTCCAACCAAACTACAAAAGCGATAGCAATTGGAAGATCTAAGCATTCCAACATACTAGAATTTTATTATTCAAAACTAAAAAGTTAATATTGTCAGCTATGTACAAGTTCGATGAATCACTAATTGCAGGACCATCCTTCGGATTACCGTGCGATGGCGGTTTTCATTTCAACAAATACTGCACTTTGAATAAGCATATAAGACCCCCCCCAACATTCCCACCTAACTCAACAAAATATATCAAAAACAAACTAAATGATCTATACTAAAAATTTAAAATTCTTTCTATTCCAATTCTAGACGACAATATCTGCACAGTACAAGATAAAGATGGAAACCTCCCACAAGAGCTCGAAGAATATATGGTTCTACTCCGCAACCTCCAGAGACACTCCTTAAATCAATACCATCATGGATTGCCATTTGTCAAAATGCACGCTCTATTTGAACACAATGGAAAAACCCAAACATGGGATCCTAATCAAAAATAATAACGAATGGTTCTTCAGAGCAGGAACTAAAGCAACAAATCCACTCCTATACCTGGTGTCCTTCAAAACAAATATAATTAACCTCATTCAATCCCATCAACTCTACCCAGGAAATCCAAATTATGCAAAAGTCATCCAATCCAAAAACAACTTGAACCTGGGAAATGCAGTAGCAAAACATGTGTCAGCTATTGAACACACTAACAATGATGTACCAACTTTATTACAACACAGAAAATGAAATTCAAACAATAAAAGAACATGGGATAATGCTTACCAAGAAGAGTACAACGGCCTAGCAGATCTTCCAACATGGGTCACTATCAGTAGAGAAGAATATGGCAATATGGATACAATGTATAAACACATACTGCCCGCAATGGCAATATCCACCATAAAGTATGATGAAGTCGGCAAACCAAAGCGTGCAAAATATAGAATTATAGCATTAGGAAATTTGGAGAAGCACAAATGGACCAAAACAGAATATTACGCACCAGTTATGAGTCTCCTCGAACTCTGCCTTCTCACTGCACTGTCAATTTGACTCAAAGAAAACTCAAAAGCAGCGATGTCAAACAGGCGTTTGTCCAAGCCACACTTCCATCAACCAAAAAATATGTATTTCGTCCACCTGCAGGATGTCCCATAAGTAAACCAAATACTTATTGGTTGCTTAACAAATGCACACTCTATGGACTTAAAAGAAGTCCCAGACACTGGTATGAAAAATCAGTCAAACTACTTAACCAGGCTGGACTCCAACAATGCCCAAATGCTCCGTGCCTATTTACCGGTACAATAATTCCAGGACTACTACCCCTATTCCTATTTTATCTACTTTAGTGAAAGCAAGGAAGTGGAAAAACAATTCAAAGAAAAATTAGGAGCACTTGCAACAGTGAATTTTTTGGGAACTGTCTCATATTTCCTATGTATCCGCTTCCAATACAGAGAAGAAAACTCCAACCTAAAAGTACACCTATCCCAATAAGCATTCTTGGAAAGTTTAACCACGAATCAACAACCATAAACCAGACCCCATATAGGATATCCGGCGGATAAGGCAAAACACGTACCTTTACCTCCACAAAAAAGACAACGGCTTGATGCACAACTGTGAAGCTATGTAGGATCCCTCCTCTGGCTCAGCCAAGGAACTCAACCTGATCTTGCTACTATCACAAACATGCTCGCAAGTTATCAATCTTGCCAAACACCAGGACATATCACTGTCGCGAAATATGTGATCAAATACCTAAAATGCACCATTGAATATGGCATCCAATTTACCAGCTCCGATAACATTGACCTCCTGTGTTTTGTCAACTTCCCATAGGAAAGGAAGCAACTAAAAGCACTCATAGACGCAAACTGGGGACCCCAAGACCAATCTGCCCCCAAACATGACATCAATTACCCAGACATAGCCCCATTCAATACAAGGTCTATTTCAGGCCATATAATTGTATTGCATGGTCCACATCATTGGCAAAGCAAAATACAGAAAATCACAGCCAGAAGCTTGACAGAAGCAGAAGTCTACACAACCGATCAATATGTCAAAGACCTCATCTATCTCAGAAACATTCTTCAAGATCTTCATCTCCACTCAATCCTACCACCAAAAACGACAGTCTATAATGAGGACAACATGGCTTGCGTACCTTGGAGTAAGTCGAAATCGACAAAATACCTGCAATATTTACAAATACAAAAATATAATTGTTCAACACATTGCAGGGAAAATCAACCCAGCCGATATATTCTCCAAAGAGGATAAAGACGCCCCACATTTCAAACACCTATGTGACACGACGATATCAGCACCTTTCGCAAAGCATAAGGAATAAAATCAACAATCAACACCGAAACGAAATGCATGAAATCAAGCAGGACGCAGCTACTATGCTTGAATTCATCTAGGGAACGTAGATCTTTCAATAATCCACAATCAGCGGACATCCGAAAAATCTGCTTCCCCGGTTCGTCCGCACTTAAGCCATATCCGTGCATTGACTCCACGCACTCAACAAAAACAGAAAAAACAAAAATCCCGAATTATTAGCCTTCACTAGAACCAGAATCAACCTACCTTCAAAATTTCTCGCCAATCACATTCAATTCCGAAACTTTCAAACAACCTACACTTCCATCTAATTCAATCACATCTCAATCCTCTTACGTAGAAGTAGTCTTAGGTCAAAAGAAATCAAATGCAAACATAGAAGTTTATTAA
>Ga0209092_10001666_pt1 | contig 21284 bp, 19 predicted proteins | sample FraStrMetagenome_FD_187446 | JGI IMG/M metagenome (GOLD analysis project Ga0209092, IMG submission 187446) | Marine eukaryotic phytoplankton communities from Arctic Ocean - Fram Strait ARC3M Metagenome (SPAdes) (version 2) | ecosystem: Environmental > Aquatic > Marine > Oceanic | place: Fram... | reverse complement strand
ACGAATGGGAAAGATATTTGTTGAGATATGGATTCTTTGGATTTGGATGAATGAATCATAATGAATAATTGGAAGTCTGATTTTTCATAGTTGCAATATTTCGGGATGAAGACGTGTATAAATAATAATATTTCGGAAGGTCATTCCTTTTTGTAATTTTTTGACTGCGAATTGATAGAATCTATTATTTGGAGAGATGAAATCACATAGGGGATATACTCCCTTCACTTTTCCAAATTGTCCTTCTCCGAGTAAAGGGCCTCCTCTATAATGATCATGATAGTCCATAGAATTCCCTTTAGAATCTCTCGCACAAACATTAGAAATCGAATAACGGAAAGACTCCTTATACTTGATTGATACAAATTAGATCTTGATTTCCCCTTTCCATCATTTCGAATCCCATTTTTCAAAACAGGAACAGACGAAGAAATCTTGGTCGTGCAAGAACGCCGTCGTAGTCAATATCTTCCCCGAAAGATTCAACATCATGACGACTGTGGAAACGACAGGAGCACCTTCCGAATCACCTTCCAAGTCACCCATCATGACAGAGACAAACAGTAACACACACAAGACGTTACATACCCCAAATCCCACAATCTCAAATATAAATATACCCACGCCTGCACCGAAACCAAGCAATTCCATACCACTCAACTCGTTGGACGATGAACACGATTCCTTTTCCTCCCATGGATCATCCTCCGATTCCCTCCTTTCTCTCAGCTTCAACCAGGATGGAGGATGTCTCGCTGTCGGAACGACGAGTGGCTTTCGAATCTACAATGTCTTTCCGTTTCAAGAAACCTTTCGACGAACATTTGACAATCCAAATGATGCCCATGAATCCTCCTCCCATAATAGTCATACTGCTGACTCCACTAACAGCAACAGCAACAGTAACAGTCAGACAAATGGGATTGGGATAGTCGAAATGCTCTTCCGCTGTAATCTATTAGCACTTGTTGGTGGAGGACCATCACCCAGATATCCACCGAACAAAGTCATGATTTGGGATGATCATCGAGGTCGGTGTATAGGAGAGTTAAGTTTCCGTCAACGTGTGTTATCCGTGAAACTTAGACGAGATAGAGTTGCAGTCGCATTAATGGATCGTGTGTATGTTTACAATTTTTCGGATTTGACGCTTTTGGATCAGATTCATACGGCTCCTAATCCTTTGGGTTTATTGAGTCTTAGTCCGGATGTGGGTGGCATCTCACATACTGGAACAGGTCAAAGTGTTGGAATGGTTTTGGCGTGTCCTAGTATTAATCGTGGAGGTGTCAGAGTGGAATTGTATGGCTGTCGCAAAACAGTGGTAAGTCCTGTCATGATCTTCTATTTTATTGATTTGCTGAAAAGTTCGTTAGAAAATGACCGCTTGCCTTCTTTCGATCCCAATGACCTCCACTCTATATTCTTGATATTCTTTCCTACTGGCAAATCCAGCTCATTGATGCACATGAATCCTCATTGGCAGCCTTATCATTATCCCTCTCAGGGACACTTCTAGCCACAGCCTCCGAAAGAGGGACATTAATCCGTCTCTTTTCCACCAAAGATAAAAACGGAACACTATTGCGTGAACTTCGGAGGGGAGTCGAACGTGCCCACATTTATTGCATTGCTTTCTCCATGGAAAATCAGTGGTTAGCTGCTACAAGTGATCGTGGAACAGCTCATATTTTTTATTTGGGCGATAAAATGTCAACCGATGACAACCACTCTCCTTATCCTCCATCCCAAAACCACTCCCCCACTCCCTATTCGAACAATTTTCCTTCCATGTCATCACAGGCCCAACCTAAGTTTTCCTCTATCTTAACTTCCCCTAAAAAATTTCTCCAATCCAAACGAATTTTGTGGGAAGGAGAAGGTAGCTATGCCCAAATTCGGGGTGTCGACGACCCTGTGGTATGCGCGTTTGTTCCAGACAAACCAATGACCATCGCGATTGTCGGTAAAACGGATGGAAGTATCCTTCTTGCCGATTTTAGTAAGGGATCGGGAGAGGCAGAACGTGTTGCCTACCATAGGTTTATTAAGGGGACGAGAACCAATGACAATACTATTCTTGGGTCGGGTCGGAATGGAGATTCCAAGGATGATGGAGCTGATAATGTAGCTTTTAATGAAGAAGAAATCATCTTTGGTGATGAAGATGCAGCAGATGGTTTTGTGACAATCGAAAAAGCTGGTGATTAGAATCCTGCATATAGAATGAATGTTACCAAATGAAAGAAAGAGTTGACTGAAAACTTAGCGTTGCGATATATTTATGCAAAAGAATATGCTCCTCCAACAAATGATATCAATGCAATCGAAAGTATATGTTTTTACTTCAAATATTTTCCAAGTTTCCTAATATGAGTTCCAAACAGTGAAAATTCGAAAGTAGGAGCTTTTCATAATCTCAGCACAAACGAAAAAAGGAGTGAGACAACAAATATGGATTGGTAGAGAAGGTAATCCTGCGTTTGGTCGGTCCCCGATAAGATAACTAGTTTTCTTCTAGGGACTAATAAAAAATCTTCTAAATCAATAGTATTCTTCTTTTCAACACAAACTTGGAGAGAAAATATTATGAGAGTACTCTCCAACAAAAAAAAGAATAAATGTATATTCGTTACTGATTTTTTAAGAAATGATTCTAACCATAGATAATATTTGAAACCTTTTCATAACATTGGTACCTGCTGAAACAACAAAACCGCTTACGTGAGACGAGAAGACTCCCCAACGAGAGTGGAAAATTCTTTGTCATAATGTCCAGAAGAAGGAGGAGGAAGTTCTACAAGATCCAAATAGACATCTAGAATGTCAAGAGCATCCGCATACGCCGCCACGGCTTTTGGGTCGCTTTTCTTAGGCTTCTTCACAACTGCTTTTTCCATAATATCCCTGTTGTTGGAATGATTGACCATCGAAACACGGAACGTGACACATTAGATTAGATGATTGTTCAAATAACATACACGGAAAAAAGAAAATATCAAAATGAAAAAAACGTACATTTTTTTAAAGAACGCTTTGGCTGCTTGCACCGTGGGAAGATTATCAGGGGCCTTTGTTTGATTGATTCGGAACGCATTTGCCAATAAATACATACTTGTCTTCATATCATTGTACCTGGAATCACGGATTTCCTTTCCTTTGCAATCACCGTCTTTTTTGGTACATTGTCCATTAATGGATTGTTTTTTGGCTTCAATCAATACAGTCTTTTCCACATCGAAAAAATCTTGAATGGATTGGGCTGTCATGTCAGCTTTGACGACATCCGGTCCCAGAAGGAGAAATTCATGGACTGCTTGTTGGACACGTCCATAATAACGACTGTCATACAAATATAGATTCATGAGAAACAAAGAACAAGGCATACAAAGGAAAGTAGGAAACATTCGGAATAACAACTTACCGTTTTGCGATTGGGATGGTTCTTTTGAGATCAATAGCATGATGAACCAAAGAAAAATGTAAGAGCCCAAACATTCGAATCAATCCATTCCAGCGTAGGATGATCCACACGGTGGACAATCAAATTTCAAAAAAAAACTCACGTGTATTTCCCGGCGGTTGCTCCACCACTTGCGGACGCCATTTCGGGTGTGACGACAGAGGCAAGGACTGCCGCAGTCGATGCCGCGAGGAATTGACGTCGATTGTCTTCCTTGGATTCCGATGTTGACCACAATGAGGTTGCACTTGGAAGAGCATGATTTTGGACTCTAACAGCAGGAGCTACGAATGCTGAGGCACATGCGAATGCACTTATCAAGGCAATGATGGAGATCTTCACCATGTTGGACAAGAGGTTGTTGGTAGGAAGAATCGATAAAATTATTGATGAATAATAATTTGACTGACTAACAAAATATCCTATCTCGTGAGTACAAGTACGTAATCAATGTCAATTTAGGCGAGAAAGCAAGAAAGAAAAATCTTGGAAACAAATATATATTTCTTGGATCGACGTCATCAATCCACCATACTGTCACCAAAAACTACAAAAAACACCATTTTTTTCGTAGTTTCATTTTCTTTCAACTATAAAATGATTCCACACAAGAAGTTCTGGTGAAGGACTGGATAGCCGATTGGTTATTTTTGATGGCATACCACATAATAAACCTCATAATTTATAAATTTATACTGAAACTAGAAAGAGAAAACATTGTTCGAAATTAAATAAGATTACCAATGAGTTTTATTAGCGATGTTTTAGAGATCAAGTAGTTCAAAGTTGCATATTTCAATGGGCTTTGGATTTCTCTCGTCGAAACAACTTTTTCCATATCCAAAATAATATCGAAAGAAGATAAATAGGCCATGGCATAAATACCCATGTTATCATTTCATAGCACAACATCATTCCACGGACTTTCGCTTTATCATTCACATGAGGAAATGCAACATTTGGAATTGGAACATTTAAAAATTGACATAATGGTTCCCAACCCTGTTTGACATCGTATTCTAAGAGTCTATGTCGAGGTACAGCTCTTCGAACATTTTCAATATGAGCATAATATCCTTTTTTCAGCACTTTTGGATCTAAGTATCCCTCTGGATGACCATTTGTGGGAGTCACTCGAAATAAATCATGTCGTAATGCTACAAGACCTCTCGCGGAAGGTATCCATGCAAATGGAGGTCGTTCCAGTAAATCTCCAAGATAGGCAACCGATATCCAGCTTGTCACCCATTTCTCGACATTTGACCGTGTCGTTAACACGACTTTCACATCCTCTTGCTGTCCAGCCCACTGATAAGTATTGGATTTAAAGGTTGCGTTATATCCCCGTTCCCCAATCAAACGATGCAATTCATCTTCATCATAGTTTCCGGTATAAAAGTCTCGGTAAACGTCATATAATCGAGGATTTTCTTCATCATGTACCACTCGAAACCCAAGGATTTCCATGGCTACCGCCAACGATGTTGTACCGGTCCTCCCTAAACCAACTACATTGACTTTGATTTGAGTAGGAGGGAACCTTGGTCCGAGTCCCATCCAAGTCAGAACACTTACAAACCCGGGACCGATCGGGTCAATGATTCCAGCCAATAGTCTCGAAGCTTTGCCGACATTTCGTCCCTCATTCAACTCAGTCGGTCGACTGTAGGATCTTGCAGGAACTGCAATGCATATAATATATAAACGTATGAAAAGTTTGAGGTTCATTCTTCCTGCTTTGGTGGGTGTTCGTAATAGCGAAATGGTGGTTTGATGGGAGTTGGTGCACGAGCTAATAGTCCTACTCTTAGATCTGGTGTACAGATTCCTTTTGGGTACATGGATAAAATTTATATGTAGTTTGTTGACAAAGAAACTGGAATCCTTCAAAAGGTATCCTATTCTTGTTTGTGCTAAATAGAACTTTTGATTAAGGGTCGCTAATTTTATAGTTAGGAAAAGAATTGGATGAAATGGTATATATCTTAATTCGTGTTTCCATTCTAAATTCCCATCCCACATGTTTTACTGGGAACTTTAGTACTCTATCTAATTTTGTACACGAATTCTTGGGGGGAGACATACTTTTTTGTCGAAATTCAAATCCATCGTTCCTCATTCGTAAGATCTAGCACATGAATAGACTTAGGGGTCAAACGTAACTAATCCCACCAAGTTTTCAGGATGTCAAAAAGCATAAACACAAACGAAATCCCTTTCAATCCCACAACAATTCCTATCCATTCCATTCGTCATTGAGATACCACATCTTTTTTGAGTTTCTTACATCAAAAAGTGTAACTATAGATATTGACCTCCAGCAGCCTATGTTTCTCATTCACATGCGTCGATATGGGAGCTTCTCATTGTGTTTCTTATTCTGTACCTGTTGTTTTCGCAACCTAGCTTCCGCCCAAAACATCAAGCATGATTTTGAAGGAGAATATTCACAAACCATAATACCTTCGAGTTCCGAAACGTTGACATTCGTTTCCTCCATTGAAAGTGAAACAGCTATCCAAGTCTCAAACACCAATCTTCAATATTCTGTCCCATTCCTAGTATCTCTTTTCCTCCGAGGCGACCCGAAAGCTATTGCTGACTATTTGCTGGTCAATGATATCCATCTTCTTGATTTAGACAATGAAATATCCGCGTCTAATTTCAAGCACGTTAGTACTAGATCAACATCTATATGGACAACTGTTAGATATATTCAAACATACCAGGGTGTTCCTGTTTATGGTACTGAATTAGCTATTACTGTAAATCAGGACGATATCATCACCATCGTATTGGGTACTTATATGAGCAACTTGGACTTAATTGATATTGATCCTATGTTAACTGAAGAAGATGTCCAAGATATAGTAGCTGATAATTATGTCAATGGAAATGCAAACATGTTTAATGTATATGAATCAGAATTTGTGGTATTTCAGTCAACGGAAGGAACATTGTTAGCATGGAAGATAAATTTGAGCTATAGAGAAAAGAGTATGACGAATTCTTACGAGGTGTTAGTAAGCGATGCAGATAGTACACTTTTTCAAGAAACGAATCTTGATGTATTTGTGGAAGAAGGAACTGGTCCTGATGAATCTACTCCTAATGAAAACGATTCTACTCCAAAAGGAGAAGATCCACCAACATCAGCACCCTCTCTACATGGGAAAGATGGAATTCGAATATCAAAAACTAATCTTCAATATTCTGTCCCATCTATAGATCTTGAATCAGTCAAAGGCAACCCTAAAGCTATTGCTGACTATTTGCTTACTAATGATATCCATCTTCTTGATTTACAAAACGACATAACTTCATCAAGTTTCAAGCACGTTAGTACTAGATCAACATCTATATGGACAACTGTTAGATATATTCAAACATACCAGGGAGTTCCTGTTTATGGTACTGAATTAGCTATTACTGTAAATCAGGATGATATCATCACCATCGTATTGGGTACTTATATGAGCAACTTGGACTTCATTGAAATTGATCCTATGTTGACTGAAGAAGATGTCCAAGATATAGTAGCTGATAATTATGTCAATGGAAATGCAAACATGTTTAATGCATATGAATCAGAATTTGTTGTATTTCAGTCAACGGAAGGAACTTTGTTAGCATGGAAGATAAATTTGAGCTATAGAGAAGAGAGTATGACGAATTCTTACGAGGTGTTAGTAAGCGATGCAGATAGTACACTTTTTCAAGAAACGAATTTGCTTGTAACGTCATCGTCATCAGGAAAAGGTAACGACAATGGAAACGGCAAGAATTTAAGATATTAGGTAATCTAATCATAGAATATGAATGTACCTTACAGAATTGAAATAATAAATAATTTTACAAATATAAACCAGCAATACAAAATTCAACATTTGGTCATACATTTTATCTTTACATTAAAACCTAGATTATGATTATCGTTAAATTTTATCTTCGCTGCACTATTTTGTTTTTTTGAGCTCTTTTAACTCTACCGAACTTTTAACTTCCTTATCGATTACAATATTTTCATCTTTGGTATATCCAATTAGGCTTTCACTTTCCCAATCCACATTGTCTTTCATCCATTGAACATAATCGAGAGACAACGGTCTTCTCTTACGAGTTTGCGGAGGAACAGCCTTACAACTTCGTTTGATTTGAAGTTTTTCTTCTATTTGAGTTAGCAAGAAATCAGTTCCATCTGCAAGTAATTTTTCATACTGGACGGGAATGCTATCTTGAACCCAGTCCCATTCTTTCACACTCAAAAAGTTTTGAATCTTTGCTGCTCGCATTTCCAAGATTGATTCAAAAGGTTTCCCACTACCATCTTGCTTCAATTCATAAATTGGTTTATGACCTGAAAAGTCTGAGTCACTTGTAAAACCTGTATTTTTGAGCCATTTTTTATATTCCTCGTCCTTATAACTTCCTTCAACACAACTAATCAGTTGGTCGTAACGGAACTTCTCGTAACAGACATTGCCATCACTACCCTTATGTTTTTTATCTCTCTTTGGTCTTTTCATAGTCCATGGCTTTGTCACAAATTCTTCCCAACCCAGTTTAAGGTGATATGGTGAATGATGAGGTACATTTCTCATAGCTTCAGTCCATTCGAAAATGTTACGAAATTGCGCAATGACAAGTACTTGATTGTGACTCTTCTTGTCGTCGTCTTGAAACCAATGCTTCCAGCGCATGAGGCGTGATTTAACCTTGATTGTGGGAAAACACTTTTTGAGTTGTTCGGTCATCCAACGAGTTCCAGTATTTCTCTCGCCTAATAAAGCGATTCTGGTAGGTATTTTTTGGTTTTCGGATTTTTCTAATTCACCTTCGTTATCATTATCATCGTCTTTGTCTTCTTCTCCAACATCATCATCATCAACAGCTTCTTCAAGTTTGTCAGCATCTTCTGCATCTTTCTTATCTTCTTGGTCCTCTTCAACTTCACTATTTTTTTTTGTATATTTTTTGTCAATAGAGCCTTTCTCAATTTCAAATTTTTTTAAAGATGTTTCATCATACACTTTATCAGTTTTTTTGTCTTCTTGTTCGGAATTATCATTTTTTTCACCTATTACTTTATCATCTGTTGGTGTAGCATCATCTCCCCCGCCTTGTAATTCGTTTGTTTCGTGTGTATCATCGTCTTCATGCTCTTCTTTCTCAGTAATTTTTTCTTTTTCCATAATCTTATCATCGTCAGCTGCTTCTGTATCACCAAGCTCCTTTTCCTCAGATTTGTCACCATGTTCATCGGTTTCTTTGACCTCTTTTTCTTCGGATTTGTCATCGTCTTCAACAATTGCATCATCGTCTTTTCCAGTTTCTTTAACTTTGTCATCTACAGGCGCTTTATAATCACTACGCTCTTTTTCCTCAGATTTGTCATCATCTTTTTCACTCTCTTCATCATCATCTGCTTCTACAACTTTGTCATCGTCAGCTGTTTCATTATCAACAGACTCCTTTTCCTTAGCTTTGTCATCCTTTTCAACAATTTCATCATCGTCTTTTTCACTTTCTCCACCATCATCTGATTCTGCAACTTCGTCATCGTCGTCTTTTTCACTTTCTTCATCATCATCTGATTCTACAACTTTGTCATCAGTTTCAACAATTTCATCATCGTCTTTTTCACTTTCTCCACCATCATCTGATTCTGCAACTTCGTCATCGTCGTCTTTTTCACTTTCTTCATCATCATCTGATTCTACAACTTTGTCATCAGTTTCAACAATTTCATCGTCGTCTTTTTCACTTTTTACACCATCATCTGCTTCTACAACTTCGTCATCGTCGTCTTTTTCACTCTCTTTATCATCATCTGATTCTACAACTTCGTCATCGTCAGCTGTTTCATTATCAACAGACTCCTTTTCCTCAGCGTCATCGTCATTTTTAACAATTTCATCATCGTCGTCTTTTTCACTCTCTTCATCATCATCTGATTCTGCAACTTCGTCATCGTCAGCTGCTTCTATATCACCAAGCTCCTTTTCCTTAGCTTTGTCATCAGTTTCAACAATTTCATCATCGTCTTTCTCACTTTCTCCACCATCATCTGATTCTACAACTTCGTCATCGTCGTCTTTTTCACTCTCTTCATCATCATCTGCTTCTACAACATCGTCATCGTCAGCTGTTTCATTATCAACAGACTCCTTTTCCTTAGCTTTGTCATCAGTTTCAACAATTTCATCATCGTCTTTCTCACTTTCTCCACCATCATCTGCTTCTACAACTTCGTCATCGTCGTCTTTTTCACTCTCTTCATCATCATCTGCTTCTACAACATCGTCATCATCAGCTGTTTCATTATCAACAGACTCCTTTTCCTTAGCTTTGTCATCAGTTTCAACAATTTCATCATCGTCTTTCTCACTTTCTCCACCATCATCTGATTCTACAACTTCGTCATCGTCGTCTTTTTCACTTTCTTCATCATCATCTGATTCTACAACTTCGTCATCGTCAGCTGTTTCATTATCAACTGACTCCTTTTCCTTAGCTTTGTCATCAGCTTCATCAATTTCATCGTCGTCTTTTTCACTTTCTTCATCATCATCTGATTCTACAACTTTGTCATCGTCAGCTGTTTCATTATCAACTGACTCCTTTTCCTCAGCGTCATCATCATTTTCAACAATTTCATCGTCGTCTTTTTCACTTTCTCCACCATCATCTGCTTCTACAACTTTGTCATCATCATCTTTTTCCTTAGATTTATCATCATCTTTTTCCTTAGATTTATCATCATCTAATTCTTCATTTTCATCATCTGCTTCTACAAATTCGTCGTCGTCATCTTCCTTAGTATCCTCACGCATCAAGTCATTAACATTGAATTTTGGATGAACACCACCCAACGCTCCTACAGGAGGTGTATTTTCAAGATTAAGTGCTTTATCAATATCTCGCTTTGATCCAAAGTCTGCAGTGACTTCTGTATTCATGTGAGGATCAATTGGAGTATTCACTTGTGGAGGTTGCATTGACTTGTATTGTCCATCATTTGAATCACGATCAATTTGACCCATGGTTAAACTGTCTGGAGGATATCCATCAATATTAAGCCTAGAATCAAATTGCACCGCATCTCTATCTATCTGTACAGGATCAGGCCAATCTTTTTCAAGCTTTTCCTTTTGAAAAGTAGTTTCAGGATCATTTATTTCTTGAATCAAATTGTTGTGCATAGTGGAAACCAGAATAGTACTGGTAAAACCCACGACCGTCATCAGGATTAGGACTGCATAGCGACGTAATCTGGCATTTTCAGCGGGACCTCTTGGATTTGTTCGTGCATTTCTATTGAAATAATTTGATCGCCGTAGTTGGCGGCTGTTGTGATTCATTTGTTTTGGGCAAAATGTAGTTTTAATCAACGATAAGTTTTAGGACAAGGACCTTCAATGAAATTTGATTTTGATTGGGTTTCACACCAACAATGACAACCTAATGCTTTTGAGGTTTACGAAGTTCGCTTTAATTTTAATTCGTGGGAATGGATGGGTTTTTAATAACAATGATTCTTGTAGTCAAGCAACTTACTTAAAGATTCCACGATATCAAAATACCTTAAGTGAGAAAAATATGACATCATATGATTTAATACTCATGCATTAATGAGCAACCGTTGAGAAAATCATTTTTCGAGCCCTCCTTCTCCTTTGCCGTAAAGAACAAAGAGACATCATTTTTTTATTTGATTACGAAGTACATCAGTGAGAGTCATTGATGACTATAATATATATATTCGAAGAGTCCAAATTATGCAAGTTCTCTTTGTTCCGAGCTTCATAACTATGAAACTCACATCAGTAACATCATATTGGAATAAGAAACCTCTAGATATGTGAATTATAAAAATATAATGTAGAGGTAACACTAATTCCATGATATTTTTCTCGGGACTATGTGACTCTCTGAAACATTCAAGAACAAAAGAAACACATGAGAATAAATAAATACTCTAAATGTCCAGCGCAAATCAAAAATAGGTATTCAAGGAAAAATGTTTAATCAATCAGAAACAAACCATGCTATAACAATTAGCATCAGTACTTGGAAGCCTCACCTATTAAAACGAATGCAATGGAAACTTGCTTAGAATTTATCTCTTGGCAGATTCACTAAATTCGTTTAGAAGGCTGGAACAAGGAGCTAAAAGTCCCATGTTTATAAGTGCAACTAAAATGGACCATCGAAACTAAAGAAATATCCATGCTTACTTTGATTTGAAGCTTAGAAATATACAACAATTAGAAAGATAAGGTAAAGCTCGATGTGATAGACATGCTACGATTATATTTCATAACGAAACTAAATTCACAACAAGATATAAAGTTGATGTGTAGTAACATTGTTTTAGCTTGCTACAGCCATTGCCAAGGAGTTCTTCTCCTATCAATACTTTTGTTTTTGAATTATTGGTTATCGGGTTGATACTGTCATGATGATAACATGATCTTGAACACTTCACTTGATTCAAATAAGTGTATAAGAGAAAGGAGTATTCCTGGATCAGATCATTGATTATATATATGCTGAAGGGTTCCACTATCACAAGAAATTTATAAGACTCAACAAGCATCTATTCATAAAAATTAAATTGGATCCCTCAAATCCAAGAAAGCGATAAAAGCGAGCAAGAAGGTTCATGTGAGAAAGCGTTTTTCATAAAAATCGCTTCGAACACCATGAGAAGATTTGGATATTCTTGCATGAATGAGATTAGATTTTGTGGAGAAAACACTTACATTCTACCAGACTGGTATTTCCATCAACCATGTCAATGGATGTACCTCACAAAATATGAAAACGAAAGAAAGTACATAAACTTCACATATCATGTTTTAAATTGCGCATTATGGTTCGATTAACTACATCCTTTACTAAACTTAAACAAGAAACCTTGCAGTGATATTATGAGCGATATCTTTGTAAGGATAAAGGAAAGGATGTCAAATATAAAAATTAGAAACTTCGACAAACTCAGCGTGAGAGGAGTAAAAACTGACACAAATATTCAACAAATGGAGCGTATTTTGTTATTATCTCAAAAAAGAGGGGATTTTCAATTATTTTCGGGAGGGAGTAAACGAATCGAAAATATCAAAGATCCAATCTAACAACTTAAGGAAAAATTCGAGAGTCGTAGGAGTATCAGTGGGTTTGCTGGTTGGGACAAGTGACGGTACTGCAGTGGGATACGCAGGGGCACTGGACGGAGTGGGTGATGGGGCAGTAGGAAAAACGCTTGGAACAACTGTTGGTTCCCCAATTGGTGAGGCGGTTGGTGGCTTTGAGGTAAGAATATCCACAATTACCTCTCCGTACACGTACGCGCCAAGGAAGGCAAACCAAGTCCAAAAGGCAACTATATTCTGGAGTCCACGATCAACGGCATTTGAAACTACTGAAAAGGGAGCAGGAGAATCGACTTCTTTCTCATTGATCGTTTGTCTTGTATTTACTTTCATCGACCTTAGCTTATTTTGCTGAAGGTTTTCCTTCGCAAGAAAAGAACGTGAATATCATGGATTTGATGATATGTGCAAAATCTCACATAAATAAAGAGCAATAGGTGTCTCTTGCCTTACCTTTGTATTAATTTCATCTTGTTTGAAATCTTTCAGAATCTCTGTATTGACTGTTCCCAACAGCAGGAGTAACACAGCGCATCGAGAAAGACACCTCATGTTGATTCCAAGTATTTCGATGTACTTTATTTGTTCGAATATAGCGATCGTGTAGAATTTCGTCTGTGACATAAAATCAAACAACGGCATTTATTTGATTTACGTGTGGATAGCTTAAACACATATTAAATACAATCGTGATAAGCAACACTTGTGACAAAGAATTTGAATTAAGTCAATAAATAAAAAAATTATATACATATTTCCATAGAAGCAATCTAGAAAAATTCATAAAAAAGATAAGAGACTTTACTTTCATATCCTTTATGTAACCCGGACTAACATGGTAGATAACCCGTTGCTGATTTCTTCAACCTTTGTTTATTTAAAGACTGTACCGATTGTTATAATTTTTGAACATTGCCAAAAATATTTCTATCTAAAATCCCATTTATTCATTGTCTTGTATATATTTTGTATTTTGTACCCACGTATGTGATGGAAAGAAGTGTCTTAGGATGGCATGACGAAAACATTTTCAATGGACGATATTCAAATTACGTGTTTCGTTTCTTCCTCGGAAACCTATTCGAACATGAATAATGAGTGTTTTTTTTAATTTAAATTTGGCTTGAAAGAATGTTTTGGAGTTCCTCAGGTGAAGAACACAAATGAAGAAAAGGAGCAGATTCTAAACTTTCTCTTGAATGAGATCCCCAAAGTACACCAATAGATGCCATACTGAAAATAAGAGCCTTGATTAGCAACAGAAAGCACAAATCAAATAAACAAGAAAAGAAACTTACCCAGCATTATGAGCTGCTTTTCCGTCACTGGGACTATCTCCAATGTATACACAATCCTGTGGATCTAGATCCATTTCTTTACAACATAAATATAATCCATCAGGGTTTGGCTTTGCAGCAGGAACATTATCGGCACCATTGATAGCCAAAAATCTAGATTTGACATCTGGAACACAATTGGACTGTAAGACTGCTCGAGCATATGCAACACATGCATTTGTAAGTACACCCAACTTGACATCCTCAGGTAGCTCATTAATCAGTTCTGGAATTCCTGCATAAAAACCGGCAGTCTTAGTAGAAACTAAATCAACATACATATTATCAAACTCATCCCCTAGTCTCGCCCCAACCTCTTCAAAATCCTCATCCTTTTCGGGTAACAAACCAGCATGTCGTGCAAGACGAACTGGAGTTGTATATATACAATGTTCATGATATACTTGTTCGGTAATAAGATCTACATTGTTTTTTTGAAGGACTTCATTGGTGGCGTCATATCCAAGTTTCCAGGAATCGGCAAGTGTACCATCAATATCAAAGATGACTCCACGAATTTTGGTTGGAAGAGATACTTTTTGGATGAGGGCTGGCATGGAGGATAATGAAAGTGTTGGGGTGATTATAGTGGATGCTATTGTGATAAATGGAAGAAGATTCGTCATAGTCTTCCAATGGGCAGGTGCAGGGGTTTCGTAATATTTTTATGAGAATGGTGATGCAAGAGGTTGAGATGCTGTACAAGCATGTCGCTCATGGAGTGTGGCACAAAAAGAAAAAGTCATGATGATGTCATCACTCTCCTGCGTTGATTGCTTAGAATTGTATTCGAACATCATTTGCACGTAGTAGATTACCATACCTGTAGGTGTTTGTGGTTACATCGTAGGATTACGTATAATTAGTCAAAAGCACAACAATTTATTTATTACGAAAACACCGTGTGTAGAGATTTGTAACGCGTGGGTCATGCAAATCAATGCGATCTTTCGGAGATCATAATTATATTTACGCATCAAAGTCTTCTTAACGAACAAAAGGTAGTTGACTCCTCGTTGAGAGAAAGACTATCCAAACTTATTCTCAACTTCTTACTTGAATTGCAGTCTTCCATTATTTATACAATACCAGCTTCTGTAAGAAAAAATCTATTTGAAAATGGTCAATAACCGAATCGGAAGAGTAGAGGATACCAATGGTCCTCAGGTGAGCTATTTAACACAATCATTCGATGGAGTTCGTTCGTTCGTTCGCTCGCTCGCTCAAATGAAAACTCACTCTCACACTTGAATAACACTATGTATCTGCAAAAAAAATTTCATTAAAAAGGCATGGTTCGAGTCGCTTCCAATCATCACTCGATATTGGTTCAGTGCAACATTCGTGATAACTTGTATGGGGAATACGGGAACGTTAAATATCAAAAGTTTGATTTTTCAGTGGGGACCTTTGAAGGACAATTTCGAAGTTTGGAGATTATTGACTCCCTTCCTTTATTTAGGAAAGTTTGAACTTTCCACTCTCATTGGTTTGTAGTAAGTGATTGTCTATGTTATCATGGGATGGATTTCTTGTTTGGTGTCATACGCTCATATTCTTGGAACGTGTATAAATAATGTTGTCTCTCTTTCAAGCTTCCTTCAAGAGTATAGCAAACGTTATGAACTAAGCTCTGGATATAATACTGGAGCAGGAGGAGGCACTGCGGACTATGTTTTCCTTTTGCTTTTCGGAATGGCCTTGACTTTACTTTCATATCCTTTACTGACTGGTTTCCTCATGCCAATATTTGGTACAACCTTGACTTATCATGTGCTTTACATCTGGTCCAAACGCAATCCTACAGTACAAGTTAGTGTCTGGGGATTCCCTATTGCTGCTTTATGGTTACCGTTTGTTCTTATTGCATTGAGCTTTCTCATGGGCAATTTTCCTACTGATATGATTCATGGATGTGCGATTGGGCATACCTACTATTTTTTGGTAGATGTAGTACCATTAGTTTATGGAAAAGACATTCTACATACACCTCAATTTCTAATTAATTATTTTGGAATTGGGGTGTATATTCCACCCACAGCAGCTCCTCCACGAGCACCAGCAGCAAATACAGGTGGTACAGCATGGAATACCCCAGGAACAGTCAACCCCCCCCAGGATAATAATGGATTGCGAAGGAGAAATACAGGTGGATATAATTGGGGAGGATCAGGTCAGGTATTGGGCTCTCAATAAATGAATTCAAGAATCTTCCTAAAGAAGTCTATTAGACTGCTCGTAAGAAGCTAGTTGATACCCCTATCATTATGCACCAACTCTTTCCGTTGCAGCTCTCTCTCTGATTTTAGCTTTGCGGACTTGTAACGCCATCATATCATCCATGTAATTTTCTGCTTTTTTGAAATCCTCCTCTGATATACTCACATCAAATGATATTTCCGTTGGTGTCCCGAATGATACGTGAAAATAGGTGTCCATCGATGCATTACTTCTAGTCTGACTATAGTACTCTAAAAATGCAAGAGATTCAGATATTTGAATTTGTATTTCTTCATTCTTTAATAATTTCATTGATTCTATAAATATTCTACCCTCCTCTGAAGTCTCATGAGAAAATGTAGAATAATCACCTTTTTCCAAATCTCTTGCAATGAATGATAGATTGTTTCCCATTTGAACTGCTGTTATGTTGAACAGGCGACTTTTTTTTTGCACGCTTACATCTCTTGGTTCAATTAAATGATCAGCTCGATAGATGATACAATCTAGTTTCACTGTACAGCCCAACTATTGATTCCAAAATTTCAAAAAGATAACTTAGATTTTCATGTAATGATTAAGATTCCTCTAAAATGATAGAAATTCAATGACATACCATTATTTGAGGATTTGTCTTCGCAAGCATACCAGAAGCAACTAGATGGATTTTCCCTGTTTCTCCATTTACAAATGTTGCATCTACCTTTCCAGAAAATATTTTATACAAACTACACTTAGAAAAAATTCTCTGACACAAATAACACCAACTTAACTTTTTGTCAACTTGGTAATTGTGTATTCCCATCAGTTTATCCACCCTTTGAAGATTCAATTTTTTTATTTTCTTCCGAAAAGCTAATAATAGATCATTTTCTTTCTCGATAATATATGGTTCGTTTCGAATTTTCTCATATTTCACCATATATTCATCAAATACTTCCGATATCTTTTTATTGATTTTCTCCACCTTTTCATTGTTTTTTCGGAATCTTCTTTTTAATTCTTCATTATCATTTTTAAGAGCATCTTTGAATAGATCCGTGTCTCGACAAATCCTGTACAAGTCATTCATATCAAGATGAAATCGGAACAAACGATTTTCTGTATTATCATCAAACTCTTGTTTCGAGTATAACTCAATTAGAAATACATTGTGTCTGTCTTTTTTTTCCTCGTTGTAAACTTGCCGATATAAAATAAAGTTGAAAGCAACATGTCCTATTTTTGTGACACCAGAAGATAGCCTTTCTCCTTTACCTATATCTCTTCTGATTATGGTAGGGCAACTGATTAATGATATCGAATTATCCATTTGTAATAGAGTTTTCTTTTTCTCATCCTCATTCTGATTATGATCTTCGCTCAACATTCTATAGACTATATGTTTCAAAAAATCACATGAATGAGATTCTTTTCTTGAATGCTTACATTGAGTAGTTTTGAAATCCTTCAAAGAAATGGGATCTAAGAGCATGGAAAGGCTATGATGCATCCCAGTAACTACCACCTCTGGTTGTTCCATTTTCCACTTTTTCTTGGTAAACGAAAATAACTTCCTGGTGACAAGTCCAGTAAAGCAGCTTTGTTTTTTTAGGTCATCTAAACTCCAGGAGATCTTAGAATGGTGGTTATTTATATTGTTAATTTCTATTTGCCCACACCTATGGATAGGATAACTAATTCCAACCCTGTTCAAAAAACATTTGAGAAATTGGTAACATTCCTGTCGAGAAGAGGTATTATGTCTTGCAGACAAAAATTGCATATCTATATTAAGTGTACATGTGTTGCAAGTCCCTGGTTGATAAAAGTTCAAGACAAATATTCCAGAATTGCTACGGAAGACATATACCATGCAAACTAGCATTATTCCAGAAGCCTTCATCACCACCACATGAATTAAATTGCGCCTTCGTTTTGGTAGTTTCATATAAACTAATTGCTCTTCTTGCTCCAATTTTACCGTCTCTTTCCTTTTCTTCAAAATTTTTTTGCGTCTTTCAGAGACTGCGTTATTATTTTGTTGTTTTGAGGAGATGCGAAGTTGAAATGGTGCAAAATATTCGAAATTTTCAAGACATGCTTGATGTTTGTGTTCAGAGCTCAGGATACCTTTTGAAACTTTGACTTCGTGTTTCGATGTTATTTCTGTTTTGACCAACTCGAATTCCACTGGCTTTTTCATAATAAAGTCTTTCTCTGAATCTAATCTAGACTTATTGTTGGTTATTTTTTGCTTTCGGAAGTTATTAATGTCCAAATCATATTTCAAGTAACATAATTTGCACAACTCTATAACCATATCTTTTTTGCGTCCTGGCTGCAACAAATCGGTAGAATTTCCGAATATAGTTTTGAGGTCAACCATAGATAAATTAAGCTCACTCTTTCTACATGTCTGCTGATCATAAACTTCAATGATTAGATATCTAGGATTATATGTACCTACAGCATATGCTCGTCCACAAATACCCATGCCAAACACTGTCATCAAGGAACGGGTTTGAGATACGGTCCGGGCTTCCCTCCATAATATTTGCTTTGTAACCATGCTCCCTATTCCAGGAACCCATGTAAGAAGCCTTGATGTTTTTCCGAGATGAGGATAAGTACCAAGTTCGAGCTGAATGTGAATAGAAGTATTAATCAAAAAATAGTTTTTTGAGTCTTATTCATATTAATAGTAAATGAGACGGACTCCTCACATTATTTTGCTGATTATCTATCTGATCGTTTCTGTTTTTGAAATAATCCTCCAGTTCTAGGACTGGATCACTCTCCCGTTTCCGTATAGGTTCTGGTAAGATCTCAAGCCCATCTCGTTTTACACATGGCATAAGAGGGCATGGGTCTAAGGACTTGCATTTACCTATCTTATTGATACAAGGAATGTTTAATAGATCAATCTCTTTCTTTTCTTCGCATTTTTGGAGATAAACTATAGAATCTTCCGTTGCTTCGATTTTTCCTTTTGTTGAAAGCCCAATTTTCAATCTGTGAAGTCTATTTTTTTCAACAAGAAAAGAAGTCTTCATAATTCTAGTGCGACTTCTCAAATTTTATTCAGCGCGCACGAATATTCAGGAAGTCTTTCCAAGTCTTCATTGTTGCTTCTAATTTGTATTTGTACTGGAATGTCCCAAATTGTCCTGTTCGGGTCTAAATTTACCTGAGTCTGATCCGATTCTGAAATGGATTGAGTGTCTTGAAATGATTCTAGAACTGTTTCCGCTGTTGAGCTATTCAGACTAACAATATCAGTTATTTCTTCTGATGTAATGTGCAGTCTATTGTGTGTCCAGGATGTTGGGAGGCACATAGATTTTTTCAACATCTATCCGAAGCAATGAAACTGATGCAAAACCAGAGCAAATTTTAATTTGTGGATAAATTAATTCCAAAATCTCGCGCCTCCATTTGAAATCCCATCCGTTCATTTGAACTACATTCCATATGTTAATTCAATCTACTTTATTTCAAAATTGAATATTTTGAAATGCTTATCATTCAAATTAATTGTTGTATAACATTTAATTCGAATTGGCGTTTACAAAAGTAGCCTAGGATTGATAAAAAATAGAATATATCATTTATTATGAGGAAGGTTACAGCAATTGTGCTAGAATCAAATTGAGAGAAAGAAAATGAAAAAAACTCTCCAATTCCTCTATCAAAGAATTTATCAAATAAGGAAGATGATTTATCTTAATTATATTAGACAATTTTGGAATAATTTGTGGTTAATTTCATGAACAAACGGAAGGATCGAATTTAAAGAACTCTAATTCATCCTTTCCTCAATGAGAACGGAAAATATTCACATGTCCTTTGAATCCACCGCCGCCGCCCCAGAAATGAACTTCATCAGCTTCGGCAAGCAGTACTGCGTCACACAATGAGCATGCAACATTGTCAAGTCCATTACAACGGAATGTGGATGAAATCTGCATCCAACATAATTAAGTTTATTTGTGGTTTCCACAAAATAACTTCATTCTCTTTATTTTTCGAGATGACACTCTAAATTGCTTTGCTTAATGCATAAGCAAGAATGAGTTCTATGTATACATAAAAACAAATTGATGCAAGCGGGCTAGTACAACTGATCTTTCTCAAATATTGGATTTCAGCAAACATAATCACAATAAAATATTTGACTCGTATGAGAACATTACTTTTATCTTAATCTGGCGGAAAAACGTTAACGTATCAGTTAAATATAACGGACTGAAGAAAACTAGTTAGAGAGAAAATCTAATTTATAATTTTATGTTATACGCTTTATGACTATCGAATGTGTTGATGAGTTAATGAATGAGTGATTGACAATTGAGTTCGATTCGCTTCGCCTAACTTAAATAGTTTATCAGACCCACAGTCTTAACAGGCTACAAAGGTAAAGTCAAGAGCGTGAGAGGTATATGGTGTGACATCCGACGGGATAGAAATCACGTATGAGATGAATGGGTATCTCATGTCGGAAGCATATAGCTCACATATTGGATACATTATCATGACAAGTCAAACTTGGTACCAATATGTTCACACTGAATGACCCTAGTTGCCTCTGGCAACGGTGTGAAGACAAACAAAGGAATACCTGATCAGTAATCCTGGTTGACAACCTAATAAGGAATCGACAAATAATCATTTTATGATGAAGTTGAAAAAGGCATGGGAGCCACCTTAGTTTATAGCTAATCATAATTAGCTCATGATTACGTCACAGTACGTGATTATAATAATGTCACGACGCAGCCATTTTTACCGACGATAAGTATTACATACTAAAAACAACAATGCGATTAAATTAAAACAATCTAATTGGAGATTATTTGAATTATAAATCCCAACTGACTTCTTGTTTCAAAAAGTTTTAACCTGATAGACGAAAATGGCAGACCTAGCAGCATTAAGGACTTACCTAAAAGACGTCATAGGATTAGGAGCGACTACTCAGATCGGTTCCGAAAGAGCTAATGCAGTCATTGCAGAAGGATTGGAATCAATCGCAGATTTAGTTGATATTTCGCATGATGACGGAGTCAAAACCTTATGCCAAAATGTGAGGAAACCAGCAGGATCAATTCCACAACCAGATTGGATCCA
>Ga0209092_10001664_pt1 | contig 21299 bp, 24 predicted proteins | sample FraStrMetagenome_FD_187446 | JGI IMG/M metagenome (GOLD analysis project Ga0209092, IMG submission 187446) | Marine eukaryotic phytoplankton communities from Arctic Ocean - Fram Strait ARC3M Metagenome (SPAdes) (version 2) | ecosystem: Environmental > Aquatic > Marine > Oceanic | place: Fram... | reverse complement strand
TCGTCCAGTAAGCGCCGAATGTTTTCTTCAAGCTGAGTGCCGCCCTCTGCATACAGAGCTGCAATCTCATTATTTCTGTCAATCTCAGCCGCAGTTAATTCTGCGCTCGCGTCACCAGCGGCAGATGCAGCGTTATTGGACTGCACCGCCCCTCGGATTTTAAGAATGCCCTCTATAGCATCGAGAGGGTTATCGGTGATTGCGTCGATTATTGATGAAAAGCTCATAGCGGCTTCCTTATATTAAGCTACCAAAACCACCACGGCGCTCTTTGCGGTAGGAGTTTATACCGCCTTGAGGATTGATAGGAACATTGACGTAGCGGATTTCTCCAGTGTCGCGATCCTTAACCGCTTGACGCCTGTAAACACCATCTTGAGACATGGTTGAGATCGTGTTCCCAAAGAAAGTCGGGTTAGTTGAAAAGCCAAATGCGTTTTGGAATGCGAGAGGATCATAGTTGTTCGAGTTATAGTTCTGCATCGCAGAGTTGATTGCAGATATTATCTCTTCTCGCGTCATGCCCGATGTTTCGTTAGTGGACGCCCCTGTGAGCTGGGCTAACTGCGACCGCAAGTTTGCGATCTCTTGCTCAAGTGAAGATATTTCACCGTCTTGGTTTGTATCTACAAAAGCTGCGTCGCCCGAAGCGCCGCCCGCTGACCCGTCGCCCGCTGTTGTCGACCCACCGCCTTGATAATCTATCTCGACGCCTGCCGTGCCAATAACTGCACCGCCAGCAAGAATATATGTTACGCCGTTGTAGGTGTACTCACCCTCATAGAGGGTGCCATCCGCGTTATAGATCAAGCCATCATCGCCCGTATAAGGCGTGGTGGTTGATCCATCTACATCAGCCTCATCAGTGCCACCTGTGATTACTTCCGTGACAGTTTCGGCTTCTTCATTAGTTACAGTTCCGCCGGTGTTGGTATCACCGCCACCCGTATTGGTGTCACCACCGCCCGTATTTGTTGAGCCAGTATTAGTTGCACCTGTGTTGGTTGTACCCGTATTGGTCGTGCCTGTGTTGGTTGTACCAGTATTTGTACCAGTATTTGTACCAGTATTTGTACCAGTATTGGTTGTGCCAGTGCCCGTGACTTCTTGGGACATTACGGTCTCTTCGTCTGCATTTTTAGCGGCGGTGTAATCTGAGCCATTGTTGTAGGTTTGGCCCTTGTAGTAATAGACGCCATCCCGGTATCCATTCAACGGCACCCCGTTCTGGAAGTAGATGCCATTGTCGTAACCACTGAACTTATCCTGACCAGTCAAGTCCACGCTAAGGGAACTTGTATCAGCACCAAGGTTTCCAGTATCCGCTTCCGCAGCTTCGTTGAAGTTGTTGCCCGAGTTCGTGCTTATATAGTCTATGCTTTGGGTTTGATCCCCCTGAGCATACGCGCCCGCTCCTAGAACGCTGTCCCCGTTTAAATACAAACTGTCTGTGTTTGTGTTTTGAGAATTTTTCAAAGCTTCATATATGCCTGATGTGTTATTATTGAAATTTGTCTCGGCAATCTGATCGAGTGCACTAAGCTCATCTTCCGCATAGTCGTATCCAGCACCAAATTGACCCGGAGCTCCGGGTACATTTACGGCCCCAACTTCTATGTTTTCTGTACCGCTATTTGAAACAGTAGGATTAGCTGAAGGGTTTACTATCGCAGCTTCTACGAAGCTATTGCCTTCGACGCCGCCAGTGTTGTCATCAGCCTGAGCTGCCGCCACATAATTGTTGCCAGAGCTCGTAGTGCTGTAATCTACGGCAGAGGTTGCGCCAGCAGCGCCAGCCCCGCCCGTGTAGTATTCGTTAACCGCAGATACGGTCGCTGGCGTAGAGGCGACAGGTGTGTACGGAGCCGCTACTGCATCTAGCGCACTCTGATCGGCTTCGCCTGCCGCTTGTAGCTTGGCAAAGTAATCGTCTGCGCTGCTTCTGTTGGAGTTACTGGAGCTAGAAGAAACTGGCGTAGCGCCTACACCGCCAGCGTATGTACTCGCACCTTGTGTAGTATTGCTAAGATTAAGAGTTGCGCCAGCCGCAATCTTATTCGCATCTGTAATGTTGTTCTGTTCCATGATAGATTGAACAGACGTGTTGTTGGCTTCCGCAATCTCTGAAAGGGTATCGCCCGCGCCAACCGTAACGCTGCTAGGCGCAGGTTTAGAGCCCCCACCCTTGCTGCCGCCGCTATCTTTTTGAGCTTGTGTTGGCGCTGGTCCTACTGTCATAGCATTGGCCGAACTGGAGTTATTAGAGCTGCTAGAATTGTTGCTGTCGTTGCGCCGCGCGGAGACAGCCGACGAAGTATCGAGCTTCGGATTGGAAGGGTCGCTGTAATCATTCTTAAAGACAGTTGGAGCTGGAGCTGGAGATGGTTTATCGTCGTTACCGCCACCACCTCCTCCACCGCTGTCACCACCGCCGCCGTAGAGAATTTGAGGTTTAATTTTGCTCAAGCCGATCAGTTGTGCGAAAGTGTTCATGTGTTCAGACCCTTATTTGGATACCACCCTCGGCGGCTACCGTTTCCTCTCATTGCGTAGACTGTCTCGAACTCTGGATATGTCTCGTAGAAGAACTTTCTTATGTCCTTTGAGACAGCCAAAACGTCGTCTTTTCCACCGCTAGCAATCATGTCGATCACCCATAATTGATCGCCGCTTTCGCGGCTGAAGGCTTCGTCGCCCCACCAATCCATTGACTTAGCCTCATCTTCTTTAAGGAAGCAGTAGGTCAACATTGCGTAGGGCTCACCAGTCTCTCTATAGTAAACGCGAAGTTTCTCATTTTCATCCGCAGGTACAAGACGCCAGTTAATTACCTCTGATCGGTAATCCTTGTAGGTCTCATCCGTTGTCCAAATCGAAAGAGCATCGCGAAACTTAGACATGGCTAGTAGCCTAATCTCTTCTTCATCATCTCATCCACGTTATAGAACTCGAGCATTCCAGTTTTGGGATTGAAGGAGCCTGCGCCACCTATGTCTTGCAGCAACTTCATCGTAAATGGAGATGCGTGAACCATCATTGTATCGCCGTTACGGCCCTCATCTGCGAGTTTGTCGCCAATAAGCGCCGCCTCTTTACGGGCCTTTATGGACTTACCTGTGTTGGGTCCGAAGACCTCTGTTGAAAATGCCATGTACTTTCCTCTCAAGTGCTTATTTTAGATCATAAGGACAGATCGCATATGCGGTCGTCCCTTACGCCACTTCGTCCCTAATGCTTTGACTGATTTGCTCTGTAACGCCGTCAACAGAGTATGCAGTCGTAACCTCACTTCCGTCACGAGTGCGCCGCTGTATCTCTCGGTCCAATGAAGCAAGTGCTGTCATTGCTGAGTTGTATTGCGGGCTACCTTCGTCGTAGTCCTGCAACTCTATCATCAGTCTACTTCTTTCGATTTGTAGGCCCGGAGTTTCGTACCCTTTGTACCTTTGATACGAAGAAACACGGCCCATATAACCTGCGTCGATATTAGTGTCATTTTCAACGCGAGCATACTCGAGCATTGCCCCCACATCGTTCATTGCGTTAGTGTAGCCATCCTTGGTTGCGTCGTAGGTAGCCTCAACAAGTCCCGTTTGTTGATCTCCAGCTACGAGAGCCACCTTGTTATCGGCTGTCGTAAACATTGATACGTTACCTTGAAGCTGCTCCATTACATCCCTTGGCAGTTGTGATACTAACTGCTCAATCATGTTGGAGCCCTGTTCTGTCATCGCATATGCACGAGAGTTTTCGGCTGACGTGGTGATGTGGAATGGCTTTTCGTTGCCGTTGTAAGTCCCAACCTTTTGCCCGGTGCCGTCTGTATAGTCGTATTCGATCAAGCTGGTGCCATTTAGCCTAGAGCTGAAGTTGCTTGTGGTGCTGTAGCCAAATTCCGTAGATAGCTCCGTTGCTTCTGAAGCCGTAGTGTCGGTATCGCTGTTTGAGCTCGTATCTGTTTCTGCCGTAGCAGTAGAGGCGGAACTAGACCTGCGATTGTCGTCATCGTTATTGGTCGAGTGAACGTATGGGTTGTTTGAGCTTTGCGTTGCACCGCTCAGATTACTAGAGCCATCCATAAGAGAATTTTTCACGTTACCAATGATCTTGGATGTAATGAACGCTGCGGGGCTGGCGATGAGACCGACCACGTTTAAAGCCGTGGAGAAAATGTTTTCGTGGTTTCCATTGACGGGCTGATTGTCGTCGTTGACTAGCTGGCCGTTAACATACTGCTTACCGTCGTTTGGTGTCGAAAGGTTGGCCGCGTCTTGATACGAGGTGTTACTATTAACCCGGCTACCATTCTCGTTAACTAGAACGCCATTGACGTACTTCATCCCGTCGTTGGGCGTAAAGGTGTTCGCGATACTTTGGCGAATAGTATTGGTGCCACTGCTATTGTCAGAGCTGCTATTGTTAGAGCTGCTGTTGTTATTGGAAGTGGACGTATAGGTCTTCGTACTGGAATTGTAGACCTGACCTTTATCGGCGTCACGCTCCTTCGCGAGATCGTTGATCTCCGAAGTCCACTCTCCACCACTCTCCTTGAGCGCAGAATTGATCTTATCTTGAGTGGTATTAAACTCCTTCAAGCCCGTTTGAGGATTGACGGTGCCCGCACCGCCAATCTTCTCAAGGAACTTAACCTCCTCAGGCATAACGTGTATTAGCTGGCTATCGCCGTTCCTGCCCATTTCGGACATATGTTTTGCGATAGCTTGCATTTGCTGTGGGCTTAGGTCTTGTGACATTAGGTGCCCCTATCTTAGACGTTGGTGATAACCGCCGCGAGCGTTACCTCTATATCTGTAAGAGAGCTTGCGGATGTAACTTCGAAAGCCACCTCACGGGAGGTAGTTGTTGCGTCGATAGCAATGGATGCGGATAGGTTTTGCTCGGTAAGAGCGGAACTAACCGGGATAACGTCACCAGCATTGATGCCGTTGATCTTCATTTGAATGTTTGCAGTGCCCGAAGTGGACTTGGCGGCGATAGCGTCGATCCTTACATTCTGCTTGAATGCGCGGGTGATAGTGTAGGCGCCGTTGCCTACGGAGCCAGTCTGCTTGAAGAAGAACGAACGAGTGGCGAAGGTATCGGGTAGCTGCGCAATCGGAAGTCGCCCGGTGCTATCGAGACCCGCTACGCCATCGGCAGCTCCAATATAAGTCTTTGGAACAACAGCAGTAAAGTCTACGTTAGCAAACTCAAGACCACCGCCCGTAGAGTTAATACGCAAGAACTGGAGAGCGTTGGTTGTGCCGAAGGCAGGGATGCCTGTGTCAGGTGAAGTAAGGAGCCAGCCTGTACCGTTGTAGAATTTTAAGACGTTTGGACTAGAGGCTGTGTCCACCCAAAAGTCACCAGCGTTTGCATACGCTGGCTCCGAGGCCGAAACGTAAACTCTGCCACGGTTGGCGAGAAGTTCCGTTACACCCTCTACTTTAGCGCGGGGAATTTCTGCATCCTGTACGGCTAACTTTTGATAAGGAATAAGCCCATCTGAGTTGGTGAACTTATCCTCTGTCATTAGGCCTGAGACCCGAACCTGAGAAGTATCTTCTACGATGATGAATGTTACTAGGTCATTCTCAATCAAGGCGCTCGTGAATGTGATTGTGGAGTTGGCAGGCTGTTGAGTGTAGTCGTTCGTACCGCCGGAACGCTGCAATACGCCATTTCGGTACACCAAGACTTTTTGATCCTCGCTGTGAACAAAAGGGAACACCGCCTGAGATTGGCCTGCGGCTACGTCTTGGCGAGTAAATCCGCTGTCGTTGGCGCTTTGTACTTTGTAGATAGTAAGAACATCAGCATCAGCAGTGGCGTCGTTAAGCGTTACTGAATTTGCACTGGCGGAACTGGTGTAGTCGGCGGCTGCAAGTAAGGCGCCGTTTAAGTATATTACAATAGCATCCGCTGCTTCGTGGATGAAATTGAATGTTACCGCACCAGCAGAATAAGTGACAACGCCGTTTTCGTCAGCAGCGCCGATAACCAAGTCTTGTCGGGCAGAGAACAGTGGAGCGCCGATTGTACCTACGTCGCTACCTGCTGCGCCTCGTATCTCAGCTACGGTCGCGAGAGCTTGCCACCCTTGTTCGGCTTCAGTGTATTCACCCACGCGGTACTGCAAGCCTTGGATGGGATCATTACGGAGCTCCACGGGAGCTTTTAAAATGCCTTCGCCATCGAATAGCTTTCGCATAAGCTCGGATAGGGTACTGTCGCCCAGCTCAGAAGAGTTGAGATAACGAACAATGTTCTCAATGTCAGCGCCGATATTGCCGCTAGACGTGTGGTTGCCGGGATATAGAACCTTTAGACGGGCCATTTTAGCGCTCCTTGTGCATTAGAAAGGCGAACGAGATGATGGTTACTTCGCTGTTTACATCTTGCTCTTCTGTTCGGAAGCGAAGACGAACGCCACGAAACAAGTGATTGAATGGAAATGTGTAGTCGGACTTCAAGGGCGCATCGCCCCAATGAGGATCGCCGGGCAAGCGGTCTAGGTTGACCTCTATACTTCCCATCGGTCGGTCATCTTCGTCTACGGCGTCGATAAAGAAACGCCCCTTGCCTGTGGCTTGGAGAACTAGAGTGTGTGTTCTCTTTGTTCCTATAAAGTCGCCAAGCCACAAAACAGGAGTTTCGGCAACCATAGGTGAACGTCTTAGATCAGCGATGCCCGTGTCCTGTTCGAAGGCACGGTCCGTAGCTTCATAAACTCCATCAGCCGTGCCGAACATTAAGCGACCACCCAGAAACGTGCCGCAGCGCGGCAATAGAGTGTCGCCAAGCTGAAAGTTTCGCATCTCGTAGCCCGCCCGGAAGTTCATAGACAGCCGAACGGTTTGAGTGCCGCCGGGTCTCGGGAAGAATATGTGGTAGACCAATGCGTCAGGGTCATAGACCGCTGAGATCATACGAGGGTCAGGTGTGCTCTTGACCAACTCTTGATACAGCGTCTCGACCTCATCGGACAAAGACGCTTCAGCAATTGTAATACCGTTTTGCTCAGAACGCATAATTGAGTGGATGCCGCGTCGAGAACAGAAAAGAAGGTCTGATCCAGCGTTCACGATTGTGTTGTGCCCAATGCAACCGATGCGCAAGTTTGCCCTGCTATCTAGCTGCCACTGCTCGAAGTCCGGGTCGATAACGTAAACAAGCGTTTGGTCTTTGGTGAAAACCGCTAGGCGGTTGGCTTCAAAAGTACCAAGACCCGTGATCTCATCGGCAGTACCGATTAGGTTGGAGATGTCGATGAAGCTGGCGCGAGTAACCTCTTCGGTAGGAGCTTCCTCCTTCAAGAAAATATCCGGGTTATCTACACGAGAGAACTCAATGGTCGTAGGGCGATCTTTAAAGCCAGAAACCGCAAGACGCCGCTGGATTGGAACTCCGAAGCTAGGCTTAATGGAAGCCGTAGACGTAGAGAACTCAAAGCCGTCGTAGCGGTACATCCGAGTATCATCTGAGAAAATGTGCACCTTGCCTTTGAAGTTCGTCATTGTGACGATTGCGTCCTTGGGGAAAGCCCCGTCAACTCGGTGTCCTCTATCTGAGGCAAGGTGCGTCTCCGCTGCGTCTTCCTCCGCAAAGACAACGCCTTCACGGTTATAGAAACGCAACGCTTTTACAGGGAAGCGGTTGGAGCCACTGTGTAAAAAGAATTTAGGATCGCGAATAAGCTGACCTCGATAGTCAACAAAACAGTTGTCTAGGAGCCAGAAGTTTTGCTCTTTCTGGCGCTCCATTGCTGTAATATCACGCGAACGATCAATGCCACGAAACCCATAGTAGGTCGTGGCTTGAGAGTTTATTGCAATGGGTGCGTAGGTAAGTCTCGCCATCAGTTATACCTTGAGTTACTTCCGCCATCCATGACCTTAGCGAAATAACGCTTGTTCCCATCCATTCTTGTAAGCAGGGTGTCAGTCATTGTAGCCTGATACATCTGCAAGAACATGATGGCCTTCTCTGATCCCTGTTGGATCAAGTAGTGAGAAGTAAGACCGTCAATCATAATCATGTCGGGAATTTTGCGAAACTCGGTTGGGTCGTTGTAGTAGTCTATGTCTGACCCATCATGATATGGGTGCTTCCGAATATCTTCGACCACGCGGTTAGCGAGCTCTATCATCATCATCATGACTTCGCCGTCAACGCGAGATGGCGAGAAGTTGCCAGCCCGAACAAGAGCCGAGCGCACTAAGTCTTCAAGCGGGCTAAATTTCTCTAGGCCCGCTGCGAAAGGTTTTTGTACGCTCTTCTCAACCATTATTCGTCCTCACAACAAATGATACGGCCCGACCAAATATGGTGGTGCAGCTTCGCAAGCTCCGATACGTCACGCGGAATACGCCAGTGAACGTAAGAGCGTTCTGCGTCCCAGCGACCAGAGACACGAACATCGTCTGTAATCCGTAGGTCAAACGCTCCGTTCTCAGGCTCGGAGGAAACGTAGAAAACGAATTGAGATTTGTTTTCGTTTTTCGGAGCCTTCTTCTGGCGAGCCTTTGTGCGAGGAGAAGGTTCTTTGGGAGCCTCTTCCTGTTCAAATGCCTCGTTTACATCTGGCGTTGATGGATCATCTGCTTGGTAGTGACCCGTAGTTGTGCGTGCGCGTTTGCGTGCCATTGAAGTCTCCTGAGTGGTTCTAACTATTTATGGTCGGAAAGAGCTTTACTGTCGTCCCACATGAAAAAAGGGGCCACCGAAGCAGCCCCCTTAACACCGTCTGGATTATCGCTTAGGCAGCGATGTCGTTCCAGTTTTTGATGTAGGCGTGAGTTTTGTCTTGCAACATTTCCAAACCACACTCGGTCAGGAACTCGTGCTTGACTGCATCCTCATCAGCGCTCTGGCGATCACGCAGTAGAGACGTGTCGCGACCGTCGAGGTAGCGGTACTTGAGGTATGGGAAGTCGATGATAATCGCCGCATTCTCCATGCCCGGAACCTGACGGAACTGAGGGTGCAGGTGCACCATCAAATCACCCGCGAAGGTGTTATAAGAGGTAAGATTGACCCCGTAAGCCCCTTCTACGACAGTCGGTGCCCAACGGTCCTTGCCGAACTTCTGCAAGTGACCAGCAACCTTAGCGCCACAGAACATGATTTTCTGTTTGGAACCGAATGCAAAGATGTCTTCAATCAATGCGCGGTCAAACTGATCCTCAGTCATAACGCCAGAAGCAGTAGAGCGATCCAGTACGTTTGAGATAGCGTTAGTCAAGCCGCCAGTAAATCGACGTGGCTGTGCCGACGAACCGTTGCTCTCATGCTTCTTACCGAAAAACATTGAGCGTTCAATGTCTTGCATGTGGAGCTTGAGTGCCTTTGTAGCCATCTCGTCTTCTTTGTCGCCAGTGCGCAAGTTAGTTGCACGCAAAGTTTCTGTCACCTTAAATGCGGTGCGGAAAATTTGTGTATAATTCGTTGCTACTGTCGCGTCGAAGCTGACGCCAGTTGGGCTAGATGCCCCTTCTTCAAAGGCTGAACCTGAGATGAAGAGAGCGGCGCCGTCTGCGATAGTGTGGCTTGTGCCGCCAATGTTACGCTCAACAGTCAAGCCAGTGGCCGTACTGTCAGCAGTAACTCGCATTACTTCGCCAGTTGCAGAGTTTACCAAGATAGTACCAGCAACAGCGAACATATTGTCATTGCCAGCGTCCGTAGTGATCGTAGCTGTAGAAGCCGAAGCTACCGCACCGTCTACGGTCAACTTACGCTCAGGAAGTTCGTCGCGAAAGTTTTTGTACTCGGGATCGTCAGTGGCTTCAGAAGAAGTCATTGACAACAATGCGTTGAGGGGTGCATTGCCGTTTGGTTCCAAGAGCGTAAAAAGCTCCCGATAATTTTTAGGGCGGAAGTCTACGTCGAACGTACCTGTGCCCCGCAAGCCTTGAATACCAGCCATGGGTATATCCTTTCAGCTATAGTTTCATTTGCGAGGGCCATCAGATTTCGGCTCGGATTGTCACGCAGCCGTATCCTTAGTCCCATGTTTACCCGGCTAAGAGGGCCGTAGCGCTCACCGTGTAAAACAAATATGCACGAGGGTGACTTTGTGGTCGTCCCTCGTGCAGTTTTTTTAACGAACGCCCGCTATGTTCTTAGATAACGCCTGAGCTCCCAAGCGAGTGAGAGTGTCGTCACCGCCGAGAGACCCCGCAGAAGAGGTGGGACCGCCCGATTGGTTTTTAAGGAAGGCTTCTCGGCGAGACGCCATTTCCTGCAAGCGAGCAAACTCTGGAGTGTTGCGCTCGTTCTTGAAGTCGTTAATTACTTTAGACGCAAGAGACGCATCCGCAAAATCTTCAATGGTGTAGCCGCGCTCTCCGGCGTAACTCATGAAGTTCTTACCCTCCTCATCAGGAAGTCCGGCTTGTTGCTGCGCTCGGTCAAGGTTGTTAGCAATGGTTTGCTTGATGGCAGTATTGCGATCAGTCTGTGCGCCTTGAGCTGCATTCATTCCTTGCTGCGCACCTTGTTGGCTACGCTGTAAGATTTGGTTCATTGCGCCCATTTGCTGCTGAAGTTGTTGCTCCATGCGCTGAATGCGATCCATGCCCTCACGATAACCCGGAGGTAAAGAGATCGCGTTGTCATCTTCGTACTTGGCAAACTCGCCTTCGATGTCCGGCTGCATAGCACCGGGGCTAGGTTGCTGTGGGTTAGCTACGCCTTGTTGCGCTGGGCGGTTCTGCCCCATCTGAGGGCTCTTAGTAAACGCCGCCAAGGATGCTTGCATCAGCTTGGCAATTTGCTCAGGGCTTCCGCCAGATGTTTCCATCAGCTTTTCAGCAATGCTGTTGATAGGCTTCATTTGGGCATTGCGATAGTTCAAGTCTTTGTAGCGAGAGAACGTCGATGAAATTTGTTCTGGTGTTAAGGCACGTTCCTCATCGCCCATCTTAACTTTGTAAACAAGCGGGTCTTGCTGTACGCGGTCGCCTTCAGTTTTAGGTGAGCCTTTTTGCTCTGCGGCTTCCTGTACTGTGGTGGGTGCCTCGGCTGGTTTAGCTGGAGCTGCGGGAGCTGGCGCTGGCCCGCCTAGTTGTTTCGCTGCCATGCGTGCTAATTGATCTTCCATGTTATTCTCCTTCTGTCCGGCCTTGGCGGGACGGTGCTTCTTCGAATGAAAGCTCACCCTCTAGTTTGAGGATGAGCCGAGAGGGTAAGTTGAGCATTTGCTCCGCCGCCCATATTGCGCCCCTGTGAAAATCCATCTCTTGCTGAGACATCTCTTTGGAGCGAGCCATATTCAAAGCTAATTGGAGGACTTCCTCTTTCATAACTTCGTTAAGCGTAGACCAACCGCTGCTTTCGTTTAGGGCGATTAGGGTTTTAATTTGATTTTTAATCTTCATGGTGAGGGTGTTCTACTTTCTTAGAATGGGCTTTCCCGCCATAACGGTTGAGCAACCTTTCTTTTTCAAGGGAGACTTAGCCATGCTAATATCCCTTCTTTTTCTTGACAGGCTTACCCGTCTTAACAGCAGCCTTTTTGGCTGCGATCTTTCCGGCCTTGGTGTACGGGAATTTCTTTTTTCCAACTGTCGGCATTACTTTTTCACCTTTTTTTTGGGAAAGCCCTTTTGCATATTCTTGTAGGCTTTCGGGGAAACGGTTGACTTCGCTTTAGTTCGGCTGGTTCCAGCCTTCTTGCGAGCATTCATGTTCTTGTATAAACTCATTGCGCCCCCCTTGGGTCTTTACTTCCAAATAACCGTACATAAGTCATGTCGTCTGTGTACGCCTCTGCCCATCTGTTTTCAGTGAAAGTAGCAAAGGTTATCAGACTGTTAGTGTTTAAAGTCAGTTGGCCGATGTCTGCATTCATAGACGAAACTTGAACCTCAAGTTGTCCGATCCTATGGGCCTGTTCACTGATCCACCAAACACCACCGACAAGCTGTGCCGCCATTGCAAGAACCAAGGCGAGGGGTACTTTGAGGTCGCCCATTTCAACAGTCCCACGCTCTTCGTGACCAGTAGTTTGCACTCAACTTGTTGCTAGTACCTTTGATCCCGCCCGACCTTGCGCAGTAAGACTTTTTACGGGCAGGGGTGCCTTTCTTGATGGACATTTTCTTGTCACCAAAACGAATGATCTTTTCCTTGCCGCCAGAACACGCCTTCACAACAGACTTTTTGCTAGACCCCGCCGCCGCACGGCGAGGCTTGTTGCACGGCATAGACTTTTTGTTGACGCGCTTAGTCGCCATCAATCCTACCTTCGGCGGCTGCGGCTTCATTGACGGCTTTAGACGCCGCCTGATCGGCTTTAAGGCTGGCAAGGGCTGTTTCGGTGTCCTCTCCCTCATAGGCGATTACAAGATCACCGTCATCATCCACCGAAAAACGCCAAGGCTCTAAGTCGGCTGGTAACTCCAAGAGAGTATGACCATCCATAGCCTCAATATCGTCACCGATCAGGGTGATTTTATTTTCCTCGGTCCATACCATCGCGTATCTAGTCATTAGTATTCTCCTGGGTATTGCATGATGCCGTCTTTAGTGGGCCACCAGTTTACGTTCAACATCGCAGGGTAGTTGGTGGAGTGATAGCCGTGAGACGGAACTAAACCGCCTTGGTCAGTTTGGGGGATGGTTTGGTAATTCCCCGTAAGATTAACATTGGTGTAGGTGAATAGCTTGCCTCTGGGGTAAGTCATACCAGCAGTGGTATTAGCCGCGATCTGCTCATATGTCGTCGCCGCACCTAACATATTGAAGTTATGCCAGTAATGGTTTTGACCGTCAGAGTTTTGAGACCTACTAAGGATAAAACCAGTTGTACCCGATGCAATAGGAGAAATGCCATAGCTACTGTTTTGACTTTCTATTCTATAGCAAACACGCGGGTCGGCTGTGCTGGTAACGTAAGCCATTAGGCCACAGCCGTAATAGTAGTATTGACAGAAGTGCATATGCCATTTGTTGTCCCATGTGGAATTATACTGTATGCCGATATGGCTCTGCCCTTGTTCGTAACCATACGAGGTGGTTAAGCTCATATAATAGCTGTAGTTGCTGCTCTGCGCACCGTAATTTTCACCCGTGCTGTCAGGCGTATTAGAGTGGATGAAACTACTGGCTACCGAACTGTCCAAATGGAACAAGTGGGTTTGTATCCTGTCGCTTTCCTGCATTCGCGTCCAGCGGCAGTAACCATTGTCACCAACAGTAATAGTGCCACGATAGTAGCCTTCACCAGTTGAAAGGTTCCTCGCACTGTCCATCTGACGATATTCAAAATCAGTCGCGTTGAGGAAGGCTTCTTTTATATTTACCTTCGGGTCAGTAAGGCGGTATTCAGCACCGATCTTCCACTTGAACATATCGACATTGCCGTTAGAGGTCTTGGTGAACAAGACATAGTAGCCAGTTTTCTCATTGTAGCCAGACATGCCGTAGCTATCACCGTAACGGCGGTTGGCTAGATCAGGGAATGCTGCCGTCATTTCAGCATCATAGAACTCGAATTCTTGCCCACCAACACCATAGCGTGCGCCTGCTGCTGGAGCTTGTGTTCTATATATTTTTGAGTTGAAGCTACCTAAGAAAATACGAGGACGGACACCTTCGGGAAGAACCTGAGTGGTCGCGTAACAGTGCGCTCGAATGCGGTGGTTCTGGTTGTCAATAACATTAGAAGCGAACTGGCCCGTAGGGCCAATATTCATCGAATGTGCAGAGGGCCAGTGACAGTTTTCTTGAGTACGAGCAATCATATAGCTGTTGCTATTAGTGCTTGTCTCACTGTTCGTGCGATACCAAGATGGCCTGTCGCTGTCGCGTCCAAAAAACTTATCGGTCATTACCCCGCCGTGGTAATTAGAACCGGGGCTACTATGGAGAGAGTAAGCCCAAGGGTTATTCGTCTGCATTTGGTTGCTATCGTAAGTAGCACACTGGACGCCACGAAAGTTGTCGTCGTGCATCGTCCAAGTTGCAAACATTGGCAGACCTTCTTTGCGAGGGTCCGAACTGTCCGATGCGCCTGCTGCGCCTGCTGCTGCTGCTGGTGTGGGCGCGACTGTAGCTACAGCCGTACCCCCGATAAGTGTGCGACCCATGAGATTACTCCTCTATTCCATGTACTCGGACGACTACGTTTTCGCCCGATGTTTTGACGATGATTTGCTCACCAGCAGACGCCATGATTGCAGTGCGCTCCAAGAGAGCACCTGATCCAAGTCCAGCTTTGTCGTAGAGGTCTACCTCGGGAAGCTCAAAGAACCGCTTTTCACGGCTGTATGTTTCGCCGTTCTTAAAGAGATCAAACTTCTTGGTTACGTCACCGCTTGCCGTTGCCCAAATCGAGGCTGCGACCATGATTGTCTCATCATCGTTTGGAGCCGTGGTCGGCGCATCTGCTACGTTTACCTTGAAGCCCATACCGCTGTGAGTATGGCAATAAGTGTAAAGCGTATCAGGCGCGTCCGAAGCTACTACAACTTCTACAAACCTTACTTGGCCGTTGTAGGTGGCGAAGTTCGTGGTGTAGTCAGAAGCAGTATCGTACTTCTGCGTCGTATCCCCATCATCATCTGGGTCGCCAAGGTAGTAGGTTACGCCAGTGTCGTAAGCTGCCCCACCCGTCGCATGAGTTCCGTTTTCGGTTGTGGAGAACAAGAATGGATGCGTGTTGACGGTACTATCGTGAACATAGAAACGATATGTGCGGCCACGGATCAACTCAACTTCACCAGCAAGGATGCTGTTCACGTTGTACTTGTTAGCACCAGCGGCGTCAGCCGCGACTGTAATCTTGTAAGGCATAGTGCCAGCGTTAGGAGTGTTAGTCCAAGTGACACCCAGATCGACTGTGCGATATACCTTCTTATCGGTAACTAAGAGCAATTCGTTTGCTGCACTACCGCAACGCACATCTACGAGGTCTTCCCAAGTGACGCCCGATGGGAAGTCAAATGCGTACTCCCAATCAGAAGTCGTAGACGAAACCGCAGTGGTGCCGTCGTAAGTCGAGTAGATAACTTTATCAGAAGACAAAGCCATGTAGATGTAGCCCGATCCAGCAGACCCGCCTTCACATGCTGTAGCACCCACCATGATACCGCCCGCTGCGGCTGAAACTGCCGAGAGAGAGAACTGAGAGTTCTGCAACATGGTTGTGGTTGTTGGGTTGCCATTAGACGAAATGTAGACAGTACCGAAAACAACACCAGTAAGGAAGTATTCACCCGTTGTCTTAATGCCCACGCAGCTAGAGATAGCACCAGCGGCCCAATTCGTGTTTGTGTAAGTTGCTTGGTCCTTGCGGCGGTAGTCAGTAATAAACGAAACTGTCGTGGAACCAGACGCAGGCGTACCGTTCACATAACAGAGGCCAGTCTTTCCATCTACGTTGGTAGCCCAACGATTGTTGTCAGTCGCGCTTTGGCCCCATGTGCTTGCACTTTGTGTTCCGCCGCCGTTGGATAAGAAGTTCGCAAGGGTGTAAACATAACCATTGTTAGCGGAACGGACATACCATTCGGTGTCGTCAAGGAATGGCAAAGGCATTCCATTCTGTGCGGCGTTCACAGCGGAAACCGTCATGGTTCCAGCAGTGTTGTCCACTGAAATCTTCCGAGTAACCTCAACATCGACTGTGCCTGTGTTTGTCACGTCGCGAGATGTGTTCTTCAAGGTAGCCATCAAGGAGGACTGGTCGAAGCCTACAATATCTAAGTAGTCTTCCGCGTCCAGCGTCCAGCTATCATCGAGAGGTGTGTAACCCTCAAAGTCAACAGCTTGGTAATTCTTGTCTGAAACGTAAAGGAATACGTTGCCAGTTTCAGAACCATTGTTAACAATGTTTACATTCATTGTCGAAACGCGGGATGCCGGAACCGTATAAACAACTTCCGTATCGCGACTTCCGACGACTTTCTTTCCTAATAATCCGTTTGCCATGTTATCCTCTTAACTTTGTGACAGGAAGTAGACTTTGGACGGAGACATTTGATAGGCGTTGAGAGCCGACTGAATGCTTGTCTGTAGTCCGTTAAGAGCGGCTTGCTCTGTTGTAGATGCAGCCTGTACCGCTGCAACTTGGGTAGCGCCTTCTGCCGTAACTAAGGCAGTCTTATCCGCGCTAGAAGATTGAACGGCAGCGATCTGAGCTGTACCCTCGGCGGAGACCGCAGAGAGGTTCGCGTTGCCGTTGAAGATTTCGATCATCCTTGAGAGATAAACGAGATCAGCGTTAGGTGTAGAAGCATCCAAGCCGTTTAGGCGCGTGCTTAACTGGTCGGCTAAGGCCTGTTGGTCTGCAACTGAAATGCTTGGCATTATAGGGTACTCCCGTCAAAAAGGTCGCCGTGCAGTTGTGCGAGAAGAATGCCCTGTGCGATGACCGTTGGTGTTGTTTGGAACGCTTGGTTCGCGTAAGTCTGAGCGCTGTTACGAGCTGCCTGCGCGGCGGCAAGAGCAGCCTCAGAAGCGGTCTGCGCAGTCTGGGCGTCCGTCTCCGAAGTAGCGGCAGCAGAAGCACTAGCCTCTGCGTCAGCACGCTTGCTTTCCATGTCGGCAAGGGCTGTAGTTTTGAAAGAGTTTAGGTCTGAGAAGAGCTGTGTGAATGAAGCAATCTCAGTAATCGCCCCACCCTCACCGATCTGAAGGTTCATCTTCTCAGCGCCGCTAGTGCTGTCGTAGGTAAACGTAAAGGCGTCGATCTCGCCGGTCACTTCGTCGAACAGCTTGCCCATAAGTTGAGCAAGCGTAAGGTCGCCCATCTCCGCATCTTCGAGATAGGTATCAAGAAGATGTATCCCCGTGTTAGCGGAGCGGAAGTTTAACTGTTCTGAAGGGACGCGCGTGCGTGCCATCGTTTACTCCTCGTTTGCCAGTTGACGTAGCTTTGCAACCCGAGATGAGGACATCCGAAGAAGCTCCTCTACGTCATTAACGCGGGCGGTAAGCTGGCCGACATCGCCTTGAGAACCTTCGCGTATGCCTAACAATGCACTGCGAAGAGCGGTCATGTCGTCCCGAATTGGTTTTAATTCTTCATTGATGCGAGCGTTGACGTATTCGCGGGTCACGCTGTCAACTTGTGATGCCCATACTCGGCTGTTCGAGTTCATCGCTTATCTCCTATCGGAACGAGGTTGCCCTTCTGAACTTCATTCTCAACTTGCTGCTGAGGCTGTACGGATGCTCCGCGAGCTTTCTCCATCAGCATCATTTGTTGAGAAGGCGTTGGACCTTCGGCTTGCTGTTCTTTGCCTATCTTGAACTGGTCGAGGTCAGAAACGCCCATTGAGCGGATAGCCTCTTCAACGATCTTTCCGCTGTTGTACTCCATCGCCATGCCAGTTTCGTTGAGTGTTTTCAGCATGTTGATCCATGTCTCGGCATTACGGGTAGGCTCAAGTGGCAGCGTGCCGTCTACGACAAGGTAGTCAATGTCGCCTTGGATTTCAGATATGTTGAAGTCGAGGTAGCCGTCTTCGACCATCGAGGAGACAGCAGATGCGCTATCACCGTCGCTGATACGGATGGAACCATCCTTCGAAAAGAAGTCTTGGATGTTCGATGTCATCATCCGAACCATCGGACGAACGGACGTAGCGCTAATAATCCGAGATAGAACGCCGAGGCGTTGGGAGCCAAGCTGTGTTAGTCGCTGGATTTCCGTAGCAGTACGAACACCACCTTCGGCAGTAGGCATACCCTGCTGGGCGTCGGAAGCGGCACTAAGTCTCTGCTTTAATTCAGACATGGCGCCGATGTCATTCCAGTGGCCTCTGGTTACATCAGGTACGTTGGCTATGAATACGCCCTTACCGGGTTCAACTCCCGGCATTGTTCGCACGATCCCATGAGGGTTGCGGTCAATGAGGTCGTTGATTGCGACCTGTGTAGGGTCAGCAAAGATTAAGTTGGTAAGGCTCGCTTGAACATTGTCGATGCGAGAGCGAAGTAGCCATGTGGAAATATCGTGTAGAGGAAGTAGCAAGTCGTAGAGGGACTGGCCGTAGGTCTTGTGGGCGTCGTGATAGAGGCCACCGATGACCGTAGGGAACTGTCGCCCGTAGGGATTGAGCTGGGCACGGATGACTACGCCTTCGTCCAGAATAGTTACGACCATGTAAAGATGGTCAAGCTGCGGTAGGTTCACCTCGTAGCCGGCCAAACGTATCCAGCATTCGTCTACGATGCGGCTGTCACCCAATGTGAAGAAGGAGCCACCGTTCTCTCGGCGGTTCCTCTCGGCAGGGTCAATGCTTAGTCCTCTTCCAGCTTCGGCGTGCCAGCGGTGTCCGTCCCAGCCACCAGCCGGAGGTGTGAGGCGGTTGCGGAGGGCTGGGTACTTGGCGAGCTTGGGGTATAGGCCTGTCTGGAGTAGAGCGTCATAAGATGAGAAATCAGAAAAGATGATGTACTGCATCCGCTCCCAATCTCCCCATTGGCATCTGGGGTCGTGGAATACGCGGCGCGGGTCGAAGTTGGTAATTTCGTTTGATCGGGTGTTGGCGTTCCATGTGACTTTGGTGGGCGCGTACCCATACCTGATACAGTCCAAAAGGTGTTGGGCAATTCGGGCCTCCCCTGCCGTGCGGCGCATTTGCTGATGGAGAAGGCGCTCGATGATCGCAGAAGACTTCCGCGACTTTCTATTGAGACCTTCAAGTTGGAACATTGGATTGCGGCCAGTTAGAGCTGCCATCAAATATGTAAGAACGGTGTCGGCGATTGCTCTCGTATCTGCAATGACCGCCTTCTCTTTAAAAGATGTAGCGTCCGGGCGAACGTACACGTCGTGCGCTCGGTCTGCCTGCTTCCAATGATCGTATCGCCTCGAGATGCGGTCGTAAGACATCTGCATCGCAGACTTAACATACTGGACAAGACGCTGCTCCTGCTCATCCGTAAGGAGAGAGGAAATGTCTTCGTATTGGGTTAGCGCGTCAGCGTGGTCGGAGAGGTCGACGACAATGCCGTCGTTCAGTGGTGTAAACTCTGCGCGGTAGTTGGTGTAATTAGAGGCCATGTTTTCTATTTACTCTTATCTAATGAGGCCCGTCGTCCTCACTCCCCCCAACCGCGCCACTGCGAGCCGGAAACATTCAAGTCTGACTTTGCGATGAACACAGATGACTTGTCGTCCGTACTGAATGTAGGAGGGACGTAATACGAACCCGTTGTGGGCGTGCGTGCGAGAACGTCGAGACCAATAGCCAAGGCGTCCACCATGTCGTCGTGCTTCCCAGAGGGAAAAGTCTGGCATTCGTCCATAAATGGGTCGAGCCACGGGGCTACTTCGGGAAGGAATACGCGACCACCCTCGATAAGAGGGAGCACAGCGCTCAGACGCGATACCTTATCGGCGGCAACGCGGTACGGAATGACAGAAACACCACTCTCTCGCTTGAGCTCTTGGATGAGAGACTGCCCAGAAGCCTTATCCTCGACGTAAATGCCGCGAAGACCCCTGCCGCGCCACTCAGTATTAAGCATAATCATGCGCCGCTTGAGGTCTGGAAACTCAAATCGCTCTCGAACAGCGTCTACGATGTAAATATCGCCGTTTGTATCGAGACCCATGACCATCATTACGCTGTAATCGCTGTTCTGCTTGGCCTTGAAGGCCGTGTCAGCGGCGATGATGAGGGATGTGAACCGCTCAGGCTTCATATCGGGTGGATATGTCTGCCACCAACTAGACTTAATTAAGTTACCGCCTTGGATGAAAGGGGATTGCTGGTAAAGGCTGGCAAATTCGCGGGGATTTAGACGTTCACGGCGCTCTAAGTCGTCAAGTGGGAAGCGTTCGGGCCAGAGGGCCGTGCGTTCCGTCTTGTAAATGTAACGCTTAGACTTGGTGAGCTTGGAAACCTCGTTCGATGGAAGGTGATCCGGGTGATCCTCAGGCAGATAGGCGCGCGAAATGGGCTCCCCTCGCTTCTCTGATACGGCAGGGAAGTTAATGTGTATCCAGCGCCCTTCTTTCCAATCCTCCGTCTCCATGAGGCGACCCGCAGGGTCGTCGGGATGCCAGCGAGTAAGGATTACAATCTGGGCCGGAGGTATGTTGTCAATGTCAGGCTGAAGGCGGGTGGATAAAGCGGAGACGTAGTAGTTCCAAATCTTATTGCGCTGGGTCGCGCTCTCTGCTTCCTCGCGTGACTTGAGTGGGTCGTCAAGAAGTAGGAGATTAGCGGCACGTCCCGAGGTCGTACCACCTACGCCGATGAAGTAGGCGGCACCCGCAGCGGTGGTGCGCCATTGGTCTACGGCACGGCTGTCTTGGCTCATCTCAAAGTCAGGGAAGACCTGCTGGGTAATAGGCTCGTTGGCAAGGTCTCTGACTTGGCGCCCGAAGTCAGTCGCGAGCTGAGAGTTGTAGGATGTGGACATCATGTAGCGCGACGGCTTCTTCGCCATAAAGTAGGCGGGGAAAATGACAGAGCCATAGGTGGACTTGCCGTGCCTTGGCGGCATGGTGATGAGAATGTTTCGGACAGGAACTTCCTCTACGCCCTTACACTCGGATGGCGTTCGCCCGAAGTGAGATGTGAGCGTGTTCTTTTCTAACTTGTCGAGCGCGTCGATCATCTTGAGGTGAAAGTCGGGGAGCTCCCAGCTTGGGAAGGCGGCTTTGACAAACCCGAGGAAGTTATCCTCTGCGGCCTTGAGCTTTAGGAGATGGCGAGCGGCTTTCTGAGGCGTGAGGGTCATTTATCTTCCTCCTCTGTAGCTTCACCTTCGATGATGTCGCCCATTGTGGAAGCGATGGCCTCTAGTTGAGCGCGAGATAGCTTCTCTGGTGCGTCGGAGATGGTGTGTTCATGCTGGGTAAACGACGCTGTGAGGTCGGGCATGACCTTATTCAGCATTGTGGAGAAGACACGGGCCTGTGTGGGCGACCATTGCTTGCGGCCCATGACAACTGAGTGGGCTTCGTCCACCTGATCGTCGACATGCTCGAATAAGCGGCGGCGTAGCTGTGAAACTTGGAGGGGCGTGAGCTTAGAAGCCTCTGGGCTTTGCTGCCATTTGGGGTTCTTGCGCTTTCTTGGTGTGCTCATTGATGTTGATCCTGACGTTTTCAAATTTGCTCAGATTTCTCGAGTGACCCGAGATGGCGATTGGCGAAAATGCACTTCGCGGGTCGGGTCGTAGCCCCCCCTATCCTTCTTTTTGTCCCGTTTTCGTCACCGTTTCGCGTAATGCGTTGTTTTTTCGTGGATTTTTGTCCCGTATGAAGGGGCTGATTGGGTTCCCGTAGGCGCGTAGACGTTTTGGAAAGCCCTGATTTCGGCCCTAAAAAT
>Ga0209092_10001662_pt1 | contig 21316 bp, 22 predicted proteins | sample FraStrMetagenome_FD_187446 | JGI IMG/M metagenome (GOLD analysis project Ga0209092, IMG submission 187446) | Marine eukaryotic phytoplankton communities from Arctic Ocean - Fram Strait ARC3M Metagenome (SPAdes) (version 2) | ecosystem: Environmental > Aquatic > Marine > Oceanic | place: Fram... | reverse complement strand
TTTTTTTTTTTTTTTTTTTTTTTTTTTTTATTTCTAAAATTAAAAAAAAAATTTAATTAATAGTATTATTTGCTTTTAATTGTTCTATTAAATTTGTTAGCTTAAGGGTCTGCTCTTCAAGCTTGGCTTCTGCTGTTGCCAGCTTGGCTTCTGCTGTTGCCAGCTTGGCTTCTGCTGTTGCCAGCTTGGCTTCTGCTGTTGCCAGCTTGGCTTTCTCCTGCTGTTGTATCTTGTCTATTTCTTGTGTTGCAGAGAAGGCCATCGCAAAAATCTTATTTTTATCTATTGTATGAAAATCATCAACCACCTTACCATATAAAAACACATTTTGCCATTGCTCTTCAAATATGAAAGATTTTGGTTCATTTTCTAAATTTTCTATTTCCAATTGTTTTTCTATTAAATCCTCATTAGAACAATAAAACCTGTATTTAGTATTTCCTGAAATATCCACGTGATTCACAGACAAGTCATTAATAGTTAATTTATATTTATCATCTCCTGATATATCTGTAATAGTTTCCCAACTAACATTTTCTAAAACTCTCATCTCATTCGGTATAACATTTATCTGGGTGGAAGACACAGCCATAGGCATAATTTCTTTGACATCTTGTGCTATAAACCCAATAGTGCTATCGTATCCTTTTAGATTTTTATCAATATAGTCGTAATAGACACATGGTAAATCTCTTAACATTTTTAAAGACAATCCATCATTAACCTCTCTAATATTCGTTTTTATTCGTTTATCACTGGTTGTTAAAAAATCCAAAGCCCATATAGTGTTTGTGCTTCTTATACCCACTTTAAAAGTATAATTTGCTCCTAAATTAACGAGTTCCGCACCATTTGTCGGGTGGTCTCTAAAATAAGCATATCCATTACCTATACTTACAGTGGTTGATGATTCAACATCTAATGGATATACTGGCGAAGTAATGCCGATTCCCACGTTGCCGGTGAATTTTGGGTTTGCCAGAGGTGCCTTTAAAGCTAAACTATTTGTTATCGTTGTAGCATAATTTGCATCATTATTTAAAGCTGCCGCTAACTCATTAAGAGTATCTAATGCACCTGGAGCACCATTGATTAAACCACTAATTTGACCATCAACATATAGTGTCGTTGCTTTTGTATCCATTTCGGTTTCCACATTTTTTACCCCATACATTAAAGTTGCTGCTTTAATGGTTTCATTAACAGTTAAATCTTTTATATCTACTATATTAAAACTGGCATCATTTCCTGAAAAATCACCATTTAATTCAAAAAATCCATTAGCGCTCAAATCACCATTAAACACCATATTACCTGTTAAAGTTCCCGTATTGGTAGGCGCACCTGATATATTACCTGGTATATGACCAATCATTTCAACATCGCCAATCCATAAGCGATTCACACTAACATCATATAATCTGGCATTGTTTCCACTTAAATCACCAGCGATTGTCAATGTACTGGCAAAAACATGTCCTCCCGAAATATCATTCGCACTTAAATCCGTTATGAAAACATTACTACAATCAAGATTTTCAATAAATGCATTACTGCAATCTAAATTATCACTAATCGCCACAGTATTCATTATACCATTTGCAAAAGTTGCGGTGTTTCCAGAAATATCTCCATTTATAACTACACCATTGCTTATCAACGAACTGGCAAAAACATGTCCACCCGAAATATCATTTGCACTTAAATCCGTTATGAAAACATTACTACAATCTAAATTTTCAATAAATGCATTACTGCAATCTAAATTATCACTAATCGCCACAGTATTCATTATACCATTTGCAAAAGTTGCGGTGTTTCCAGAAATATCTCCATTTATAACTACACCATTGCTTATCAACGAACTGGCAAAAACATGTCCTCCCGAAATATCATTCGCACTTAAATCCGTTATGAAAACATTACTACAATCTAAATTTTCAATAAATGCATTACTGCAATCCAAATTATCACTAATCGCGACAGTATTCATTATACCATTTGCAAAAGTTGCGGTGTTTCCAGAAATATCTCCATTTATAACTATGCCATTGCTTATCAACGAACTGGCAAAAACATGTCCTCCCGAAATATCATTCGCACTTAAATCCGTTATGAAAACATTACTACAATCTAAATTTTCAATAAATGCATTACTGCAATCCAAATTATCACTAATCGCGACAGTATTCATTATACCATTTGCAAAAGTTGCGGTGTTTCCAGAAATATCTCCATTTATAACTATGCCATTGCTTATCAACGAACTGGCAAAAACATGTCCACCTGAAATATCATTCGCACTTAAATCCGTTATGAAAACATTACTACAATCTAAATTTTCAATAAATGCATTACTGCAATCCAAATTATCACTAATCGCCAGAGTATTCATTATACTATTTGCAAAAGTTGCGGTGTTTCCAGAAATATCTCCATTTATAACTACACCATTGCTTATCAACGAACTGGCAAAAACATGTCCACCTGAAATATCATTCGCACTTACATCACTTGGTATGGGTAAAATATTTATATGTCCTTTCATATTCACATGACTACTACATTGATAACGATATAGACCGACAGAATTGAATGGAACATGCCATATTAATGTTCCACTTGTCGCATTCTGTGCCGCGGCATCTTTTCTTATTATTCCGTTATCTGCGACATGTTGTAATCCACTTACATCAATACCGGATGTGCCTGCTGTTCCACCTTTAAAAATATTAAAAGGATGGTGAATGGTAACATTATCCAAATTAAATTGCAATATACTTCCTGGATAAGCATATATAGTATTATTTGAAAAACCATCAATAAAATATCCTCCGGTAACAGAACTAATATCAAAATAACCTACTTTACTATTAACATAAAAACCATTACTATTAGTTATATTATTTAAAGCAATAGTTTTGTTATTGATGATTAGTCCATCGGTTTTTAAAATCCCAGAAATATCTAAATCAGAACAACTCAAATCTTTTACATATGTGCTATCGGAAGTTAAAATTTCAATGACTGCACTACTACAATCCAAATTACCACTCAAATCCAAATTGTTATTAATAGTGACAGCCGAACTTATATCTATATTACCACTATCAGCAATATTCATTCTTTTTTGCCCATTTGTAAAAAATGTCAATCCACCTGCATCTTCAGCAGTTATTTTTGTTTCCATATTTAAAGAAATTACACCACCAAGACCACTCCAACTTCCTTCACCATAACCTTCAAACTGTTTTGTTTCAGTATTATATCTTAAGCAACCACTTGCATCAGCCGGCCGTGCATTAGTATTACCCATGGGTAATCGTATAGCATTGTTTGAACTTATATCCAGGGTCACCGAAGGATTTGAAGTATTAATACCAATATTACCACTGTTGTCGCTGTCAGTTATTATCATTCTTTCAACATTTTTTGTATAAAATCGCAATTTATCTTCATTTGTATTCTTTTCTGCAGTAATATATGTATCTTGGTTTTTATCTATGACACCACCGAGACCAGCCCACCTGGCATCACCATAACCCTCGAACTGTTTACTTACATTATTATATCTAATCATTCCATCGGCGCCACTTGGTTTTTGACCACCGCTGCCAATGAGTGTATCATTTCCAACAGGTATTCTAATTGCGTCGGTTCCTGATATATCCAATGAAACCAAAGGATTTAAAGTATGAATACCGATATTACCATTTATAACCATGCCATTGCTTCTTAATGAATTGGCGAAAATATGTCCACCCGAAATATCATTCGCACTAATATCACTGGGTCTTGGTAAAATATTTATATTGCCGTTCATGTTTGTATGCACGCTACATTGATAACGATATTCACCTATAACGTCGTATGGAATAAACCACATTAATGTACCGCTTGTCTTATTATGTACAGAGGAAACTGTTGTAATTGTTCCATTCTCATCAACGTGTTGCAATCCATTTGGTATTGTTCCTGTGACACTGTCATCTCGACCTTTAAAAATATTAAAAGGATGACCAACAACATCTAAATTAAATTGCAAAATACTTCCTGGGTAAGCATAAATTGCATGTTTCAGTATATTATTAATATAGTAATTACCGTCGTAACTAACGTCGAAATAACCTACTTTACTATTAACGCGGAACCCATTATTATCAGTAATACTATTTGAAACAATTGTTTTGTTATTGATGATTAGTCCATCTGTTCTTAACATTGTAGCATTTACACTATTACCGCTTATTTCTTTTGATTGCAGTAAACCACTGACATCCACGACACCATTAGCATTTATCACCATTCTTTCGACACCTGCTGTATAAAATCGCAGCATGTCCTCATTTGTATTCTCTTCCGCAGCAATATATGTATCTTGGTTTTTATCTATGACACCACCGAGACCGGCCCACCCAGCATCACCATAACCTTCAAATTGTTTTGTGTCAGTATTGTATCTTAAGCAACCACTTGCATCAACGGAAGAAGGCCGTGCATTAGTATTACCCATAGGCAATCGTATTGCATTGTTTGAACTTATATCGAGAATAACGGAAGGATTGTTGTTTCTTATGCCGACATTTCCACCCAATGGTTGGAGAGATAAATGTTTTTGTTTGAATAATGCACCGCTGATATCGAAAAGTTCTGTTTGAATTAAAGAAGAACTAATATCGGTAATATTACCAGGCTCACCAAAAAGCTTTAATTCCGATATTTGGCATTGACTAACATCAGCTGTTCCTACAGTGGAACCATTAAATGTTTCAGTAATGTAAATTCTAAAAACTTTATACATGTCATTTGAATATTTTAAGTTATCAACAGTAAAATAAACGAATTTGCCATCAGCGCCATATTGCACAGATTCTGTTTTGTAATCAATCACTTTCCAAGTATTATTTACAGCAGAAACTTCGTCATCTACACCAATTTTACCAATAATAGTCCACATTTTTGGTAATTTTGCTGCCACTGAACTTTTAAAAGCATAATGTTTTAAAGTGCATCTTTCAGGTAATTTTATTTCAAGATATTTTCCTGTTATACTAACATCTCCACCACTAATCCCCGTGACAGTATCTTCACTCCCAGTGCTTTGCCAAAAAGTATTGTCGTCACCATCAAATAATTTCCACACGGGTGAAGCATTAAGAACGTTTTCACTGACGTCGTATATACCAGAACCATAAAACTTGTTTGTAATAGTGTTAGTATAACCGGACAAAGGTTGTGGGACTAAATCTATAGATAAATGTCCAAATACTTGATTTTGCGACCGAATGACGCCGGAAACATCAAGTGGAAATTTTGGAAAAAATGAAAGTTTATTTGCAGACGGTGCATCGAAATTAACACCAACTTTAATAGGAATATATAATCCATTGTTAGTACCAGTATAATTTTTACTATTACCCGAAGCCCAAGATGAAGAAGCCGTTGTATCAAATACTTTTCCATCAATTTTTAGAGAAATTGCGTCAAGTTCTCCACCGATTAACATTCCGTTTTGGTTTATAGTGACAATATTTGAATTCGATTTTTGAATGAGAAGAGTAGAATCAAAATTAATTTTCTGCACATTTTTCAATTCATTTATATCACCAACATTAATATTAATACTATTAAAACTGGCATCATTGGCGCTAATATCACCTCCAAAATTAGCATGTCCAGTTGTATCTATATTTCCGTTAATAACTGCATTACCATAAGTTTTCAAATTATTTATATCGATATTATTGAAACTGGCATCATTGGCGCTAATATCGCTGCCAAAATTAGCATGTCCACCAAAATTAGCATACCCGATTGTATCCATATTCCCATTAACGATGAAATTGCCATAAGATTTTAGATTATTTATATCAATATTATTGAAACTTGCATCATTGGCGCTAATATCGCTGGTACTATTAAATTTACCACCAATGGTTAAAGAATTTTCAATAGAAATATTTTCAGCAGATAAACCTTTAACAAACGCTAGTTTAATTTTACTAGTTTCGTTGCCGAGGTTGTTGAAAACGACGTTGTTGAAACTTGCATCATTCGCGCTTATGTCACCACCAAGTATTAAATTGCCACCACTTTTAAGATTAAATACGGAGGTTCCGTTTTCAAAATATTTAATTAGGTCGCCTTTTTGAGCTGTTCCAGTTCCATTTCCAAGTAGCATACAAAAAGAAACGTCTGGTCCAATTGTTAAATTTTGACCAAATACGAGATTATTATTACCGGAAACATCGAGATTAGAACCAAAAATTAAATTATTTTCAAAATTATTACTTTTACTAATAGTTATATTCTCGCCAAAAATAAAATTAAAGGATGAATCATACGAGGAATTATTATAGATGTTTTTACCAAAATAAAAAGAATTAGATGAACCACTTATATCTTCACCGATTACAACACTATTATAATAATTAGTGATATCAGTTCCCATGCTTAAAAATGGAACATTAATTTTACTAACATCGATAACAGCTTCCGGTTCATATTTATCAATGGTAAGATTATTTAATAAGTAAATAACACCATTTGCACTTAAATCTATTGGTGATGTTTTTGACAGTATAGCTTCACCAGTGACATTACTAATATCACTTATTAATACGTTTGCATTACTTGCGACGCCATTTTGATGATGTCCGAGAATAGATAAAGCTGGTAAATGTTGTTTTGTATTATTTGAAAATTTGGATAAATAAGTGTCGGTAAGCATTTCGCCATTTCCAATACATAAACCTAAATCTTTAAATGCCAGAAAACCAGCATCATTATTTTTTATAACCGCAAAACTGGCATCATATTCAGTTGTATTTATTGCAAAAGCTGTATCATTTACTCCAGCAATTGTACGAATATCAGCACCGGGTCCAGTAATCCATTTCATTCTGTCATCACGTCCATCATAAAAAAGTGTTCCTGCTTTTTTAATAACATCACCGGATGTTTGATTTATATCGAAAACTAAATTTTTTGTTAAATGGATATCACCATTAACTTCTAATCCTGTTCCGGTATTCGAAAATTGACTGGTTAATGAATTAATTAAAACTTTTTGACTCGTTCCATCATTCAATAACATTAAAGACGTATTTTCTTTCTCTGGTTTTTCTAAACTTGTTTGTTGAACAGTACCTGTTTTATTGTTATTAATGGTGAAACGAATACCTCTTGTTTCGGCAGAGTTGGTTCCCTCTCTAAAAAAAGATATACCTGTTGCATTTGAACCATCGGCTTTTTCACTTAAAGCAATACTGGCATTATTTGCTATTTCCTCACCTTTAACATACCCATTGCTATCTAAATTATTCACATTGTAATCTCCAAATGATAATCTACTATAAGGTGTTTTTGTGCCAAAACCAACAACACTTGAACCGCCTTCTTTATAAAAATACACACCTTCTTTGTCATTTTTGCTTATAGTTGGGTCAGTGCTATAATATTTATTTGTTATATCTTTAGTGGAATCTATTATACTATTTACCCTTTTACCACCTTCTTTTTTCCAGCTCATTTATATAATTTATTATTATATTATAAAAAATATTTAAACTATTCAATAATTATAAATTATTTTTAAATTTTATCCTACAAACAAGTAGTGGAAAATTTAAAAATAATATATAATTATTTTTTTCTTATAACAAAAAATATTTAGAGAAAGTAAAGAATGGGATATTTTATAGAGCTTTCATTTGATATAATTAAGACGCCTAATTTTATTTCTTTGAAAGAAAGTATACTAAAATTGGGAGAAAAGTATAAGAAAGAATTTTCTTATAATAATCATGAGATAATGGGTAAAAATCGTGTTATATATAGAAACCATTATGTGATGTCTTTTTTATTTGATGATGAAGAAAAAAATATAAAAGGTTTTATACGTGAGATAAAAGATTTTAAATATGTAAATATTGAATGTATTGGTTATGATAATTGTATATTTAAGTTGATGTATGCTTCAAAAAAATATTTAAATATAATGGAAAAATGCAAGGCAAAAGAGTATTTACAAAAAAAAAGGGAAAATACTCTTTTTAAAAATAATTCTTGTATAATGGAAGAATTTTATAAAAAATGAAATATTATAGTTCAATTAGTATCTTTTGTATTGTTGGGATAAAAACTGAATCACCAGGTATAAGTCCTTCAAAATTATGTAAATTTTTAATATCAACATAAGCTAATTCACTATGTATTTTTTCATTAACTTTAATTTTTAATTCTTCTTCTAATTCGCGGGATAAAGCTTTCTTTGAAGTTTCATTTTTTCTACTTTTCCACCAGGAAATTCAAATAAATCTGGAAAATTCTTCAATGTTTTAGCTCTCCTTGCTAAAATAATTTTGTTATCTTTAAAAAGAATAGCACCAACAACATTAATCATATTTATATAATAATTATTATAATTATTATAATATTCAATTTATTTCTTCCCACCTTTTCGTGCTTTTACGGATTTCCGTGCTTTCCGTGCCTTTCGAGATTTTCGAGCTTTCCCGGATTTCCCGGCTTTTTTCTTTTCAGTAACTTTTCTTTTCCCAATATTTCTTTTTTTCCCAATATTTCTTTTTTTTCTTTTTAAAAATACCTTCAATCTATCTTCAAGAGAAGAATTGTTTTTTTTTCTTGTTTTTAAATGTTGAATAATGCTATTCATATTATTATCATCAAATAATATTTTTTCTTGAAGATTATTATCTCTCAATCTTATTTCGCCATGACCCAGGTTATTGTTTTCTTTATAATAATTCATGGATGACTGCTTTATATCTTTCTTCCCATTTACATTTGAAATATTTGTGCTTGATTCTTGATAATTTGAAAATTTTTGCATTGTCTAATATAAATTTATATAAAAAAAATATGTATTTTTTTATATAAATTTATATTAATGAAACCAAAGTATATTCCAATAAAAAGATTACCAAATATAGTTATTAAAAAATTTAAAAAAGTTGAGATTAAATTAACTAAAAAAAAAGTAAGTTTAGAAAAAATTTTAAAGATGTAATATAATGACCTTGAAACATAAAAAAAGTAAACATAAAAAAAGTAAACATAAAACATTAAAAAATAAAATTGATTATTATTTGTCAAAATATGATTTAAGCATAAAAATAACAAATAATAAAATGACTAACACAAAAATTATTGACATGCTTGAATCAATGCAGAAACTTATGAGCAGTGAAAAAAATCCAAGAGCAAGGGTTTATTCAAAAGCTAAAGAATCTGTCATGATGCATGATAAAACAATTAAAAATACAAATGATTTAAAAACTATTATTGGAAAACCTGGAATCACAAAAGGTAGTAGTATTACAAAGACAATCATTGAATTCTTAAAAACTGGTAAAGTTGAATTGCTTGAAAAAGCGAAAAATGACCCAAAACAATTATTTATGAATATTTATGGTGTTGGACCAAAGATTGCAGCAAAATTGGTTAAAGAACATAAAATGACAACGATTAAACAATTACGTGAAAATCAAGAAGAATTATTAAATGATGTTCAAAAGAAGGGATTGAAATATTATGAAGATATTTTGGAAAGAATCCCGAGAAAAGAAATAAACAATTATGAAAAAGTTCTTCAAAGGTATTTTAAAGATGTTAAAAAAGAAATGAAAAATAAAGAAGCAGTATTGCAAATTGTAGGCAGTTGGCGTCGAGGCGCAAAAGATTCTGGTGATATCGACGTTATTATCTGTGATCCATCTAATGACAATTCAATTTTCAAAAATTATATTGACAAGTTAATTGAAAAAAATATTATGATTGAAGTGCTGTCGCGTGGTAATGTTAAAACTTTAGGTATTTCAAAAATGACAAGTAAAAGTTTATCTCGAAGAATTGACTTCATGTTTACACCAAAATCTGAATTCGCATTTGCTATTTTATATTTCACAGGAAGCAAAATTTTCAATACTCTCATGAGAGCCCGAGCAGTTGAAATGGGATATACAATGAATGAGCATGGTATTTACCATTTTAAAAATAAGAAAAAAGGGCAAGGATTAGATAAAGACTTTCCAACGGAAGAATCAATTTTCGAATTTCTTGGAATTGAATGGCGCGGGCCAACGGAAAGAATTGATGGAAATTCTTTTAAATTGGTATCATCTGGCGGCAACCCCAAAAAAACGCCAAAAAAGCCAAAAACCGCTAAAAAAACCGCTAAAAAAACCGCACTAAAAAAAGAGCACCAAATGCTAGCAAATATTGAAGAATTCAAAAATAAAGGAGAAACATTTTTGAAAACATTAAAAGAGAAAGATGTTGAAGAAATGGTTAACTTATTAGATAATTATTATTATGGAAAAAATAAACCATTGGTAACTGATGAAGAATACGATGTTTTGCGAGAATGGGCAGAAGAAACGTTTCCAAACAACAAAAATATTCAACAAGGCCATGAAGGCATTGTGGTTGACAAAAAGAAAGTAAAATTGCCTTATTTCTTGGGTTCGATGGATAAAATCAAACCAGATACAAAAGTTTTAAAAAATTGGATTAATAAATTTGAAGGACCTTATGTTATTTCTGCAAAGTTAGACGGGATGAGTGCATTATATTGCAATGATAATGGTGAATCAAAATTATATACAAGAGGTAAAGGTAATGAAGGATTTGATATTTCACATCTCATTCCTTTTGTAAAATTACCAAAAATTACAGACTCCGCCGTTCGCGGTGAATTAATTATTACAAAGAGTAATTTTGAAAAATATAGTAAAGAATATGCAAATGAACGAAGTTTTGCTGCAGGAATGGTCAATGGTAAAAACTTGGAAAAATCGAAATTAAAAGATTTGGATTTTGTAGCTTATGAAGTTATTAAACCGGAATTAAAACCAAGTATGCAATACAAACTATTGAAAAGTAAAAAATTCATCACTGTTATCAATAAATCATTGAAGAGTATTGACCAGAATGTTCTTTCAGATTATCTCGTTAAATGGCGTGAATCTTATGATTATATTATTGATGGTGTTATTTGTATTGAAAATAACATCTATGAAAGAAAAACAAAAGGTAATCCTGACCATGCTTTTGCATTTAAAAAAGTCATGAATGACCAAGTTGTGGAATCAAAAGTGGTTGATGTTTTGTGGTCAAAAACAAAATATGGTTATGTAAAACCAAAAATTAAAATGCAGCCAGTTAAAATCGGTGGAGTAAAAATTACATATGCTACAGCACATAATGCCAAGTTTATTGTTGATAATAACATTGGAATTGGTAGTGTTATTCAAGTTGTTAGGAGTGGCGACGTTATCCCGAAGGTTTTGAAAGTGGTGAAACCATCAAAATCCCCGAAAATGCCAGATTTTCCAGTGAAATGGAATAAAACGAAGGTTGACTTGATTTTGGAGGATGCTGAAAACGATGAGACAGTTAGGGATAAAACAACGTTAGCCTTTTTCAAGACAATTAATGTAGATGGTATGAAAGAAGGGAATGTGAAAAAGATTATTGGCGCTGGTTATGATTCAATTGGTAAAATTTTGAAAATGAATGTAGAAGATTTTTTGGAAATCCCGGGATTTAAGGAGAAAATGGCAAAAAAAATTCACGGAAGTATTCAATTGAAAATTAAAGAAACAAGTTTGCCTTTACTGATGGAGGCATCAAATATGTTTGGACGTGGATTAGGAGAAAATAGAATGAAATTAATTATGGAAGCGCATCCTGATATATTAACTAGTAAATTATCAAGTGTGGAAAAACGTGAGTTGGTAATGGATGTTGATGGATTTGCTGAAAAAACAGCTATGAAATTTGTTAAAAATATTGGTAAATTTAAAAAATTTATGAAAGAAAATGAGTTAAGTATGGTGTATTTATCAGCCAAAAAAACATTTGATAAATCTCACCCATTATATGAAAAGAAGATTTTGATGAGTGGATTTAGAGATGAAGATTTGAAGGAAAAAATTAGAAATTTTGGAGCACAAGTTGCAAGTAGTGTCAGTTCACATCTTGATATTTTGATTGTAAAAGATAAAAATACAGCAGGAAGTAAAAAAGAAAAAGCTGAAAAAATTGGAACAATTCAAATTATGACAAAGGATGAGTTTTTAAATAAATATTAATATTTATAAGGAAAACAATGTTTTAATTCTTCTTCTATATTTCCAACATCATTAAGTAAAAATTCTTTTAAAAATGTACTATGTGATACAATGCAAATATTTTTTTCTTTACGTGTTTTTAAAAATTCTTTAAATTTTGTTGACCTATTTTTTAGTTCATAAAGATTTTCATTTTCTTTCCAGTATGTGGATGTTTCAGGTATTAAAGAAAAATCGATATTTTTATAAACTTTTTGCAATTCACTACTATTTTTTCGCTTATTACAATATTCTTCCCCCTGTGGATATTCTAAAATTTCATCAATTGCTACCATTTTTATATCTTTCCCGCGGAAAATATTTTCGGCTGTCTGTATTGTCCTTGTTAATGGCGATACAAAAACAATATCAATGTTTTTTTTCTCATTCCAGGTATTTCCTAATTCTATTGATTCTTCGTGTCCCTTTTCTACAAGATGAGTATCAGTGTATTTTTTTGAAATATATGCTTCAATACCTATTTTATCATATAAAATATTATGTAATGCTGTTCCATGACGAATACACCAGATTTTTTGTTTCTCCATATAAAAATAATAATAAAAAAATGTTTATTATTTTTTTTATGTAAATTATCATTTTATATCAATTATCATTTTTTTTAAAAGACAATTTTATATTCTAATTGTGTTTCAATATCTTCGTATAAATATTCCCATATTTTTTTATATAATTTAACATTTTTTAAATCTCTTTCTTCACCACCACCACCCAATATATTATTATTTATATCTATAAATGAATCATTTGAAATATCATCTCTTTTTTCAAATAATTCACATATTAAATTTCTTTGAATTTTACTAGTTAAATTAAATAAATCGCTAACTTTAAAAACATACCATGAGTCATTGTAATAATATATCTCTTTTTTCTGTTTCCACGCAATAAGAATATTTTCTTTTAATAAATATTTTATTATAATGAAATAACCATCGATATAGGAATTATGAATGATATGTTGCAAGCTATTATTTAGTTTTATATTTTTAAAGAATAATTCATAATTTTTATATGTATTATGGTCAACTTCGTTACCCTGTTTATTTAACCATTCGATGATATTCATTTTTTTCTTTTTTTGAAACATCTTATTTTCCAATCTTTTTACCTTTTTTTTTAATTCTTCATTTTCATAAATCAATTGTTTTACCATTTTATAGATTTTATTTTGACTCGGGACAATATCAAATTCATTGTTTTTAGCATTGTCTACTTCCATACATAGTAGCATGTGTTTATTATATGATTTTTGATTAATATAAGATTTTTCGCAATATTTGCAAATTTTTACATTCATTATTAAACTATTAATTAAAAAACTATTAATTAAAAACTATTAATTAATAACTATCAATTTTTATTCAAAAATAATTTTATTATTAGACATTTTTGTCGTAATGTATTCATCCATCTCAAAATTTGATACTATGGTATAAATTTTTTTATTTAAAATATGTGGTTCGTTTCTATTTGGATTATCGCCAATGAAAATCAAATAACTTTCATAATATCTCGTGAAAACTTTTACAGTATATAATTTAGTAATTTTGTTATATACATTTCCCCATATATATTTTGATAAATGAGTTTTAATATCTTCTTGGAATCCACTTGCTTTTATTGAAAGTTTCCATAGTATATAATGAATATTAGATGTGTCGATAATATATTCCCAAATTTCAAGAGGCAATTTTGGAATATTTTTTAAATCTTCAATAAGATGCTGCCATTCAACTATTTTTGCCATTTTACAAGTTGATAATTAAACATCATGTAATATCAATTTAATACTTTTTTCAAAAGTATAGTTTTGTTATACTTTTTTCAAAAGTATAGTTTTGTTATACTTTTTTCAAAAGTATAGTTTTGTTATACTTTTTTCAAAAGTATATATATATATGTCTGTTTGTAATGATTCAAATCCCATCACAAGTTGCAATGGTCAAACCATTAAATCATCCGACTTACGTTTAAATACCAGAAAGTTAAAAATGTCTTCATCTTCACACATTGATGAAAAGAAAGCTTTATCTGTTCTTGGTGCGTCAGGTGAGTATATCTCATTAAATGGACCATGTAGGAGCGATGTAGGTTTAGTAGGAGATATAACACCATCCGTGACAAAATGTTGTTATAAATCGGGTTTTATGGGGCGCATACAGGGAAGAGGTACCGGTGTTGATAAAAAGCATGCCAGTTATGATAGATTTTTGGCAAGAAAAAAAGGATTAAACATTATCCGGCAAAATTGTAAGTAGTTTATTTGCTTGTTTTGCTGTGTTGGTCTTTCATGCATTTATTTATTTGTTTAATGACATCAGTGGTGGATGTTTCAAATAAAAAAGGAAGAAAAGCATGTATTAATGCCTGTGCTGAAGCTATTAATAGAAAAACAAAGAATTTTAATGAAAAAAAGAGATGTTGGAAATAGCCCATGCCATTTTTGTTTGGATGTTTAGTTAAAGAAATGTTCATATACATATACTTTTAAAAAAAGTATAGCAAAAATAATTTTATTAAAAGCATTGTTTTGCTATGCTTTAAAAGCATTGTTTTGCTATACTTTTTCAAAAGTATAAATTATTCTTTGAGATTATGAATATAAAATACTTCGGTAGATTTTTTGGGATTACAGACACAATAATTAGAAATTTTTAATTTTTTGGATATACCAGAAGGATGCATGTCAATATCAGAAGCCAATTTTCTCAAAGAATTGTATATTTTAATTTCTTTATTACCATTAATAAGTAAATAATTGTTTTCTTGTATGAATTGCATTATATTTTTTTGGTTTTTATTAATAATAAAGTCTCTTTTATCTTTCGACATTTCTTCGTCTTGTTCACTATGATAATCTTGTTTAATAATATTATTCATCTTAATATTATTAAAAAAATATTTTTAAATGATTGTTGTAATATTTATTGGTCTAATGCAAGATTTGCCAATTCGTCAGCTCTTTTATTGAGATTTCTTTTAACATGTTGAAACGTTATTTTATCAAAATGTTCTCTCGTGACTAAAGATATAATTTCCTCATATAATGGTTTAATATTTGCGCTTTTTACTTTCCAATTTCCTTTAATTTGTTCAATAGCCAATTTTGAATCCCCAAATACATTCACTTTTCTAACATCATGTTCAATACATACTTTTAACCCGGCTAATAAACCGCTATATTCCGCAAAGTTATTAGTTTCAATACCAATCTTTTTCTTATAATTTATCATTTCATGGTCATCTTCATCATAAATAACACCACCGAAAGATGATGGTCCAGGGTTTCCCCTACTTGCTCCGTCGAAATACATTGAATACATAATAATAATAAATATTTTATTATGTTTAAATTTGTTTTATTTAAACAAAAAAAATAATTATATATTATATGTTGTGTAAAACATTTTTTCCACCTGACCATTTATATGATGATGAACAAATCCAACATGGAATAACAAGAATGAAAGAAAGCAAAATTTGCAATATAGTAATGCGTATTTTTAAGATATTTCAATGCTAAAAAAATATAATAAACATAGATTATTATTATAATTTAAATGGAAAATTTATTAATTGGTGGATTAGCAGGAATAACCGCGAGAACCGCAACCTCACCCCTTGAATTACTAAAATTACAAAAACAAAACAATTATCTCAAAAACAATTCTATCAAACATGTCATAAGAAATGAAGGAATTCGCTATTTATGGAAAGGAAATTTCACAAACTGCACCAGAGTTTTTCCGCAATATTCCATCAATTTTGCATTATTTGAACAAAATAAAGTTATTTTAAATCGCATACCAAACAAAGATTTATTAAATTTCACTTCTGGCGCCTTGAGTGGCATTATTTCTATGTGCGCCATATATCCGTTAGAAACCGCCAGAACACATTTATCTCTCCAAACAAATAAAGCAAAGTATTCTGGATTAGGCGATGTATTAATAAAATTAAAATCGCATGAATTATATGCTGGATTGCGAATGAGTATTTTTGGGTTTGGTCCCTGGAATGCCATAAATTTCATGAGCTATTATAAATACAAAGAAATATTCAAAGAATATGAAGAAAATCAACACATATATAAACTGTTATGTGGTGGGTTTGCTGGGGCCACTGCTATTTCGGTGACATATCCAACTGATTTGATAAGAAAAAGATTGCAAATGCAGAGTTTTTCCACAGAAGTTCCGCGATATTCTGGTATTGTGGATTGTATAAAAAAAATAGTCAAAAAAGAAGGAATTATTGGTTTATATCGCGGATTACCGATAAGTTATATAAAATGTTTTCCTACATTGGCAATACAATTTTGGACATATGATACTATTTGCGAGTATGTAAAACAAAAAACGATACAATAAAATTCTATTGATTTTTAATTTTATCAATATAATTTATGACTGACTTAAATTTTGACTTAAATATCTATAATTATACCGATGAAGAACTTAAAAATTTCTTGTGCATCGAACATAATTATACTATCGATATTCTTAAAAAAAAAATAAATATATTAAAAAAAAATATTTTTTCCTTACATTTAAGTAAGGTTGAAAAAAAAGAGTTTGATATATTTTTCAATAAAATAGAAATAAGATTATTGAAAGATTTAGAGAAAATAGAAATGAAAAGGCTTCAAGATGAATTGAATAATAAAATAAAAATGTTAAAAATGGAAATAGAAGAAAAAAATGTGGATAAAAAAAAGGATAAAAAAATAAAGAAAAGTTAAGAAAATAATAAATTAATAATAAATATAAATGACTTTTTATAATATTGATTTTTCTTGTATGCCAATAATAAAAATAAAGTTAGAAGGAAAGATAACTTGTGAAAAATTGGGAGAATTTTTAAATAAATGGGAAAATATTTATAACTTACAAAAAGAGCATACTATAATTTTTGATATTACAAATACACAATCACCAAATATTCAATGTGCAATCCAATTGGCAAAATTTATAAAAAAAATAAAAAAAGAAAAGGAACCTTTATTACAAAGGAGTTTTTTAATTCTCAATGAGAATACCTTTTTGCGTTATTTATTTAGAATAATATTTTCTATAACAAAACCAGTAGCACCAGTTTTTGTTTATTGGAAAAAAACAACAGAAACAACCATAAATAATGATACTATTTTAGATGTTTTTCATACAGATACCTTAAAATTTCAATATATTAGTCCATAATTTATAATATTATTCAAATGTAATATGGGTGCAGGCATACTACCAATTGCAGAATACAATGGACATGACTATCTATTATTTTCAAGGGAATATTTAAAAAGGAAAGGAAAAGTAGATTGGAGAGATTTTGGAGGGACACCTGAAAATAATGAAACGATTGAAGAAACTGCTATTCGCGAAGGATGGGAAGAAACCGCCGGATTTTTAGGTTCAAAAAATAAAATAAAACATTTAATTAAAAATAAACTAGTTAAAAAAATTGTAACAAAAACTTATACAATTTACGTTGTTAGAATAAAGTATGATAAAGAATTACCAAAAAAATTTAGAGAGCATTTCAAAAAAATGTATAATAAAGATAAATCTAAAATATGTAAAAATGGATTTTATGAAAAAGATATGTTAAAATGGATTAGAGTAGATAAATTGCCGAATTACTATGGTTTATTTTTACCATGGTATAAAAAAATTGTTAAGCAAATATATCAAAAAATTAATTATTTAAAACAATAAATAAATTCAAGTATGAAGCAAAAGATAACCATAATAAATAAGGTATCAGTAAATACGCAGCCAATTTATTATATTTTAAAAACTTTTGATATGTTATTGCTGTAAATATAATTACTAAAATAATATCAAACAAAGCATAAAGTGGTTTTTTATAATAAAAAAATAAACTTGTCCATATCAAATTAAAAAATAACTGAATAAAAAAGTATGTTAAACTATTACAATAAGGAAAACATTTTTTATTATTCCATACTAACAACAACGAAATAAACATAAAAAAATATAAAATAGGCCACACAACACCAAATACCCAACTGGGCGGCCCTATACTTGATTTTTTCAAATTTTTATACCACCTATTCATATAAATATCTTGATATTATTTTTTCCCCTTCATAAAATTATCTATTATTTCAAATCTTTTTTCAATGTTACCATAACCCGGTTTCCAACCACCACCATCTTCATAACTCCAAGTATTGTTTGTTTTTTGTTTTAAAACAGACATAAGTTTATCCATAAAATCGGTTATTTTAACAGTTAACTCGCTATAATGATGTGCTTTAAAATATTTTTTTCCTTCTTTATCAAAACCTAATTCAAATGCTAATTCTTTTAGTAATTTTTTAAAATCATCCAATGTTATTTTTGGATACATTGGATTTTTAATAAAGAAACTACCCTGGTACCATCCATGATTCTTATAGTACCATTGGTCTAATTCACCTCTATTTGCTATACCAACGCAAACTTTATGAGTATTATTGGCAAATTTTCCAAATACACCATTTTTTATTTCTTTATTGTAATATATCTCCGGTTCTTTTTTTAAATCAAGAATTGCTATTGCTTTCATAATCTATTGACTACTTATTGTCTACTTATTGTCTACTTATTATTTATTATATATTTTTATCAATTTAATAAAATATAGTTATTATTTATATGATTTATAATTATTCTTGTAATATAAAACAAACAGATACATTTGTTTATTTATCTTGTTCTAATTTTAAGAAGAATATAAAATTATTAGAAAAACGTTTTTCTTTTAAGTTTCCAAAAGGACTCGTGGAACATTTTTCTGGAGAGAAAAATAAAATTTCCACATTTCTTATTAATAAAAAAACATTTATTATTGCGAAAGTCGATGAAAAAAAATGTTCAAAGAAAGATTTAGATATTATTCTTAAAAAAATATGCGAAATTATAAAAAGTGAGAAAAAAATAGTAAATGTTAATTTTATACTTGCACCTATAAAACAGTTCATAAGATATCAAGTTTTAAAGGTTATTCATCACAATTATTTTTTCATAAAATATAAAGATTCGAAAACAACCACAAAAAAAATAACCTTTTGCGTTGTTAATAAATTAAAAAATATTGTTTTAAACAGCATAAAAGAAGGAGAAATTATAAATGATATGCGCGATATGGTGAATGAACCCGGTAATATAATGAATTCCGAATATTTCTTGGAATATGTCAAAACTTTTAAAGAAACTGGACTAAAACTTGAAATTATGAAAAAATCTAAATTAAAAAAAGAAAAAATGAACTTAATATTAGCAGTTAATAGCGGTAGCAAAAATGAACCTTATCTTCTAACTTTAAAATGGTTGCCTTTAAAAAACAAAAAACCGGTTGTCTTACTTGGAAAAGGCGTAACCTTCGATTCTGGTGGTATGAACCTGAAATACGGTGATTTCACAGATATGAAAACAGACATGACCGGCGCCGCAGCAGTTTTTGCCTTGCTTCGGTTTTGCGCTTTAAATAAAATAAAAAAAAATGTAATTGCGGTCATTCCTTTGGTAGAAAATATGATAAATGAAAAAGCACATCGCCCAGGTGATGTCATAAAAAGTCATAGTGGCAAAAATGTTGAAATTACAAATACTGACGCTGAAGGAAGACTTATACTCGCAGATGCTTTATCTTATTCAACAAAATTAAAACCATGTTGTTTAATCGACATTGCAACCCTAACAGGCCAAGCTGGTTCAATATTTGATAAATTATCTATCGTTGTTCTTGGAAATAATAAATCTTTAATAAAAAAATATGAAAATTGTGGAGAAGTAATGAACGAAAAAGTATGGGAATTGCCTTTATGGAGTGAATTTCGTAAAAATTTAGATTCAAATATTGCAGATATACAAAATTCTTCGAAAAGTTCTGCCGGTGTTATAAATGCCGCTATGTTCTTACAAGAATTCGTCCCGCCAAAAGTTGATTGGATGCATGTAGATATTGCTGGTGTCTCCTATAATAAACAAAGTGGTGCCACAGGTTATTCTATTCTTTCTCTATACGAATTATTAACAAAAATATAAAAACGACTGAAAAAACCGCACTAAAAAAAGAGCACTATAAGTCAGCGTTCATTAAAAATTGATTATAATTCTCTCTAATTTTGGAGAGAATTATAAGATGGAAAAACCATTTATTGGAGTTGTTCATTTTAATAATACAACATTCCAAGAAAATGAAAATTGGCGAAATAATCATTCCTATGAAGGATGTGTTTATGGCGTTGACAAAAGAACAGAGTCCATTCCGTATGGTGAAAAAATTTATATCATTGAAATGAATAATGAAACTGATGAAATAACAGGAATTGGACAAATTCATAATATTTTAAAGGAAGAGAATAGAAGTAGAATTTATAGTGATGAAAATTATAATAGGATTGTCTATAAAGGAAAAAAAAGAATTTCAAGAAAAGATTTATTAATTAGAAATAAGAAGTTGATTGAATATTTGGAGAGAATTTTGTTTAAGGGTTCGCGACATTTCAAAAGAGGCTCTGGTGTAGTTAATATACCACATATAAGATTGGCATCTTATTATAAAGAACGTAAAAGAAAGCAAACACAATGTGGTAAATGTGGTAAAATAGGGCATAATAAGCGGTCTTGTAAAAATGAAAATCGCGTTAAAAGGAAACATACGAGCAGTGAAAAAAAGAGATGTAAAATTTGTGGTGATAAATTAAAAGGGCATATTTGTAGAGGAAACAAAGTAGATGAAAAAAAAATAAAAGAAATTATATTGTTTTTGAATGAATTATTTTAAAATTTTCAACCTTCAAATTTTATAATTAAAATACATAATTTTATTTGACTATATGTAATTTTAGAATCAACCATATCTTTAATAGGGCGAAGCTTTTCAATACCAACAATTTGAATCGCCTTTTTTATTTCTTCTTCTTTTTCTTCAGTTAAACCGAAATAATCGCAATCAATGTCAGCATCATCATTGTTTTCAAAAATATCAAGGACATATTGTTCAATAGTTCTCAACTGAACCTCCATTATTTCGGCTATTTCACTCATCGTTTTACCTTCTTTATATAATTTGAAGACCGTTTTTTTTGGATTCTTATTATGTTTTTTTTTCTTTTTCAACATTTCAGTCATAAATTCAATACCGTAATTTGT
>Ga0209092_10001661_pt1 | contig 21317 bp, 17 predicted proteins | sample FraStrMetagenome_FD_187446 | JGI IMG/M metagenome (GOLD analysis project Ga0209092, IMG submission 187446) | Marine eukaryotic phytoplankton communities from Arctic Ocean - Fram Strait ARC3M Metagenome (SPAdes) (version 2) | ecosystem: Environmental > Aquatic > Marine > Oceanic | place: Fram... | reverse complement strand
ACACTCTTCGTACTTTCTACAACGATAGATTTCATTATTGAGGATGTAAAATCTATCGTTAATTTTTCTTGAGGAATTTCTTTTACATACTTTTTTGCAAAAGCATCTAATTCTTTACTGTGTTTATTTTCTTCCATGATAACTTATAATTTCTGGTGCTACATTTTCTTCTACAATAGTTAGCAACCGCTTTCTTGCTCGATGTAGTTTTACTTTTACATTGGCTTCAGACAATGACGTTACTTCAACTATTTCTTTCAAACTTAACGCATCATAATAAAACATCCAGAGTATAGATCGTTCTTCTTCTGGCAATCTCAATAAACATTCGTCCATTATTTTAGCACGTTCTTTTCTTTCTATTCCTTGTAAAATGTCATCGGCAGATTGTATTTGATTCAAGGTAACTTCATGTATTTCAAATGTAGCATTGTTATTCTTGTTCTTTTTTATCTGATCTAAACTAGTATGATATGCAATTCTATACAACCATGTAGAAAATTTAGATTCTCCCTTAAATTTGTTTAAATTCTTATAAGCTTTAATAAATGTGTCTTGACTAACCTCTTCTGACTCTTCTTTGTTTTTTGTCATTTTATACGCCAAAGAATAGACCATATCTTTATAACTATCTACAAGATAGGCAAACGAATTTGTATCTCCATTGATGACTTTAGCAATATATAGTTGGTCGTTGTTGTTGGTCATTTTTATCTTTGACGCTCTCTTGTATGTATAGGTTACACTTTTCTATAAAAATATTTTTTTTGTTTTTTTGTAACCTTAACTTCAATAGAATCGTCAAAGCTTCAAATACAATTATAAACAAATAAAAGAACAAATTATGGAAGAAATAGCAGTATTAATAATCGTTTTTGGAACTATTTTTGGAATCGCTTTTTTATACTTTTCAACAAGAAACAAAGAGCGCATGGCTTTGATAGAAAAAGGAGCTGATGCCAGTATTTTTGTTAAAAACAGACCAAAAAACGCAGCTCCCTTTTGGAAAGTATTGATTTTGAATTTATCTCTGTTATCCATGGGTATAGGGACTGGAGTTTTCTTAAGTTTAGTATTAGAGACTTATACTGGTTTGGATAGTGATGCTATTTATCCAGCCATGATTTTCTTAATGGGGGGTGTCGGTTTATTCGCTGGCTTTAACCTAACAAGAAAATTAGACAACGAATAATAATTTTTAAAAGTTAAAACGATCCACTTTATTTTTTAATAAAGTGGTTTTTTGTTTTCTAAAAGTTAGTATCTTTAAACAAAGTTTTTAAATGAGCAATAATTACAAAGACAGTAAGTTTAAAGATTTATTAGATAAACTTCAACAAGAAAGTTGGCAACTAGAACTACTCATATCTGGTTTTGCTATTTTTGGACTAACAACTGCTATACCGCATATTAGAACGGCTATGGCATTTGCTCAAAATGATGATGAAAATTTTTACTGGATACTAATATTTATTGCATTTACAGCTTGTTCCATTCTCATTTTTAATTTATTAATTCATGTAATTTTAAGAGGATTGTGGATTGGAGCATTGGGTTTACGATATGTTTCAGGAGATATCGATTTTGAGAAATTGAATTACCAGAAAAAATTTACCAACTTCTTAAAGAAAAAAATTATCTCTTTCGATAAATACATAGCAACTTTAGAAAACTATTCCAGTATATTATTTGCAATTTCATTTTTACTGATTTTCTATGTGATTTCAATTACACTCATCGTACTTTTGATATCTGGAGTTATCGAATTAATTATTGTAAATAATAATTTACCTGAGACGTTAAGAATGATTGTTGGGGTTATTCTTCTGCTGTTTATTTTCATCGGAACTCTCCTTGTTTTCATTGACTTTATCACACAAGGATATTTAAAAAAGAAGAAAACACTTTCTAAAATATATTTCCCATTTTATTGGGTTTTTAGCTATATCACCCTAACCTTTTTATACAGACCTTTGGTCTATAATTTTTTAGATCATAAATTTACCAGAAGGCTCAGTTTTTTTTTAGTCCCTTTTTATATTGTCATGTCAATCCTTGTATCCTCTAAAAACAATAAAACAAATTATTTAACCGATGTATACAAGTTACCAAACAGATACATAGACGTTCGAAACTACGAGAATTTGTTAATTGAAGAGGATGATTTTGCAGAAGTAGCAACCATACAATCTAAAGTAATTAGAGCGCCATATATAAAACTCTTCAGGGTTTTCGATGAAGATGTGGAAAATAAAATATACCAATATCATCCAAGTTTAAAACCCAAAAATGACAAAAGAGGTTATAAAGCTAATATTATACCTATCTATTCTACAACGAATAAGAAAAGAAGAGATAGTTTAACAAGAAAATACTTGGAAATTTTTAACACAACTCATCAGGTATTCATCGATTCTATTCAATTTGATAGTAACTTTTTTGTTACTACAGACAAACGAAAAAAATATGGCTTTGAAACTTACATCAATATTAAAAACCTTAGCGAAGGAAACCATCTACTCAGGCTAAAAAGATTAACAAAAAGTAAAAAGGACACCATTCAACGAACTGACATTACCATTCCTTTCTGGTATTTTAAAGACTAAAAAAATGAAAAAAATTACACTTTTACTAGTATTAATAGCTATTTCAGTTACAGCACAAACAGACCAAAAGATATATAATATTATAACGGCTGTTTCTGAGGAAAGAATTAAAGCAGATGTGAAAAAATTAGCAGATTTTGGAACACGTCATACCTTAAGCGATACCATTTCTAACAAAAGAGGTATTGGTGCTGCAAGGCGTTGGATTAAAGCTGAATTTGACAAAATTTCTGCTGACTGCAATAACTGCTTAGAGGTTTTTTATCAAAAAGATTTCGTAAAAAAAGGGACGAACCAAAGAATTGTAAAAGATGTTTGGGTAGTAAACGTTGTTGCAATTCAAAGAGGAACAAAAAACCCTAATAACTTCATAATCATGAGTGGTGATATTGATTCTCGCGTTTCCAACCCTAACAATTATACTGACGATTCTCCAGGAGCTAATGATAATGCCACAGGAATGGCGGGTGCTCTTGAGGCTGCCAGAGTTTTAAGTTCCTATTCATTTGATAATAGTATTATTTATGTTGGGTTATCTGGAGAAGAACAAGGTCTTTTTGGTGGAAAGGGATTAGCAGCATATGCTCAAAAAAAGGACTGGAAAATTATAGGGGTTCTAAACAATGATATGATTGGAAATATTACAGGAGTAGATGGAGTAATCGACAATCGTACCTTCAGAATTTTTAGTGAGCCGGTGCCTGCAAATGAAACTGAAGGGCAAAGAAGCATGCGTCGTTTTTATGGTGGTGAAGTGGATGGGATTTCGCGTCAATTGGCCCGATATATTCACAAAAATGTAAAAACCTATATGCCCGAAATGAATCCGATGATGATTTATAGGTTAGATAGATTTGGACGTGGCGGACACCACAGACCTTTTAATGATGTGGGCTTTGCTGGTATACGAATTATGGAAGCCCACGAAAATTACACACAGCAACACCAGGACATAAGGACTGAAAATGGTGTTGAATATGGGGATACTTTTGAGCATGTAAACTTTCCATATGCAAAAAAACTAACTGCTGTAAATGCGATTAACTTGGCAGGTTTAGCTTGGGCACCTGAAGCACCTAAAGAAGTAGCAATAGGTGGAATTGTAGAGGCATCCGTAAAGTTAAAATGGAACAAGGTTGAGGGCGCCAAAGGGTATAAAATTTACTGGAGAGATACCACCTCACCTACTTGGGACCACTCAAAATATATCGAAACTACCCAATCTACTCTCGAAGGTATTGTTATTGATAATTTCTTTTTTGGGGTGTCGGCAGTGGGAGAAAATGGGCACGAAAGCGTTGTTACTTTTCCTAATAAAATTTGGAATAAATAGTTTTATTTAGATTTATGCTATCACATGAACTAAAGTCTAAATCTAATAGAAAAGCCGTTTAAATTTTCATCTAAACAGCTTTTCAAAATTAACAAACTCAACTCAAATAAATGAGGTATGCTTACGAAAAAAAAAAAATCGATAAGCATTAGGTAATACAACCTATATGGGGGGGGGATAAACACAAATTACTCTACTCTAAAGTATTTTCTCCATTATTAGGATTATAGAGATAATTGAAAGTATAGTATCTTGCATTATCAGGATTTGAAGAATCTGTATCCTTATAATAACTTAAGATTTCCATTTTAGCATAATTACCGTCTACCGTTTTTATAACAATTACCTTACCAGCAATTGCACTAATTAGATTTGTTTGTCTACTATATGTATACCATCCGTTACCACTACCAATTGGTAGTGCATATGAACCATTTGAATCTTGAGAGAAATCAGAATCATCAGGGGCTACATTTACCGAATTAAATGTATCACTTAAAAAAGCTAATGAAGCGTCAGCCGTTCTAACTGGCTCATCTGTTAACCCTATTAAAGAACCTCCATTTATTAAAATTTTTGTTGCTCTAAAGGCAATGTCCCAATTGTCTCCTGTAACTATAGAGCCGGTTTTAAAACTAAATTTAGTAAATTCTCCAGATTCAACTGGTGGATTAACGGTTCTATCTGATTCAACAGGAGCATATAAATTTTCTACTGTTGTAGCAATAACTGGTTCTGCGACTACTTTGTCATCATCACAAGAAACCATAATAACACTTAAAAAAGCGATAACTAGTACTAATTTTAACCTATTCATTGTTTAATATTTAATTTATTTATATTTATTTTAAAAATTGAATCTTAATCTTCCATAAAAAGTTCTACCCAACAATAAAACGCTGTCATTATTAGGAAAAAGACTTTGATTATTTAATCCTTTTTCGTCAAACAGATTGTCTATACCCACTTGTAAATCAACCATGCCTAGTAACATTTTATTAAAAGCGATGTTTACCTGTAAATTCCCCTTAACAAAGTCGTCATATTTGTCAATAATATTCTGACTGTCATTTGTATCAAAAAGAGCATACTTACTTCTATAAATTAACCTTATGTTAGATGAAAAATCATACTTATAATTCGTGTAAAAAAACTTTGCATTTGCTGTGTGTTTTGATCTATTTGGCAAACCAAAATAATCAGATTTTGATAGTATTTCTGAAGAAGACGATGGGGTTTTCCTAAAAAATACAGACCCTGATTCTATTTTATTAATTTCTTCTTGGTCTTCAGTCTGAAGAAATTGATAACCTCCACTAAATTTTAAATTATCTAAAATTTTGTATTGAAAATCAAACTCTATTCCTTGAGTTAAAACTTGATCTCTATTTTCATAGTAGAATACCGAAGTTCCTATACCTAAACCAGGTAAAATAGGAGTTCCTGACGAAGTGTTATTCGGTTTTTGTAAACTAGCAGTGTTTATTAAATCTTTAATATTATTTCTGAAGAGATTTATATTAATTTTTAAATCATCTATTGGCTCAAATTCAAAACCTAAATTATAGCCAACTGATGACTCTGGTTTTAAATCTTTGTCTAGATTAACAACATTAGGTTCATTGCCATACAATTCATGCAGAGTTCTTGTCCCTAAAACAATATATCCACCAGTATTATTTATAAAATTAAAAAACAATTGTCTAAAATCAGGAGCTTTAAAACCAAAACCTACCGAAGCCTTTACCTTCAGTACATCTTTAATTGTGTAAATTGTAGATATTTTAGGACTAAATGCAGATTTATATTTATTATGACTATCAAATCTTGCCCCAACAACAGCATTCATATTCTTTATAGGGTTAAAATCATATTGAATAAATAAATATTTTGAATTAAAGGTTTCTTTTTTATCAAAAAAAGTCCTGTCTAATGCATCAAAATTCATTCCTACTCCGGCATTTAAACTACTATTTATCAAGTTTAGGGTTGCTCTAATTTCTGGCCTAAATAAAGTCTGATTAAACAAAGATTGACTTCCATCAAACTGACTTTCTGTCTTAAAACGGGTTGCATAAAAGGTATAATCTAAACTTAAATTTTCACTAATCAAATGGTTCAACTCAAAATTAGAATTCCAATCTCGTTGAATGTTTACTATATTTTGAGATTCATAAAAATATCTTTGAGAAGTTAAAAGACGAATTTTATCAGAAAATTTATAGGTTAATTGGAGGTTCGTAGAATAACTCTGATAAGCTTCACTTGTATTACCCAGAGTTTTTGGTGAAAAATCAAAAGCACCACCAGAATTTGAATTAAATCCCACAACAAGGCCTAATTTTGTTTTTCTGTAAACAAAATTTCCATTCAAATCCAATTCATCTCTAGCTCCTACTCTAGTGAAATAACTTAAATCGGCTTTTGCAGTATTTTGTTTCGGCTTTTCAGTGATAATATTTATAACACCTCCCAAAGCTTCAGAGCCATACAAAGAAGAAGAAGGTCCTTTTACGATTTCAATTTGTTTAATGTTGTTTACTGTAATTCTATTTAAATCTAAGTTTCCTGAACTTCTTCCTATTAAAGGAACACCATCAATCAAAATCATAGTGTACTCTGCAGACATACCTTGAAGCTGAACTCCTGTAAACCGACTTCTGTCAGTAACAAAATTAATTCCTGTTTGTTCTAACAAAATATCCTTTAATCTTGTAGAACCTGTATTTTGAATTTGCTTTTTAGAAATAATGCTCACCGGCATTGGCAAAGAAGATAATTGCCTAAAAGTTCTTGTTGCAGTAATAACAATTTCATCTAAAGTATTCACTTTGACAGAATCTTTTTCTACAACTCTTTGTTGCGAAAAAAAAGTAGAGGTCAGAACTAAAAAAAAGAGAATAACAACTCTATTTAGAAACATTCTTAATAATTTTCTGCAAATATATGTACTTATCTTTATTAAATCTAAATAAAAATCTATATTTTTGTAAAATATTAATTTCCATAAAAAAAGTACAATGAAAAAAATAATATTAGGATTTTTAACGATTATAATATCTGTCTCTACAAACGCACAAAGTAAAAGAGCAAAAGACAAACAAGCTATTAAAAAAATGTGTGGTTGTTTTGAAGTAACTTTTAATTTTGCTGAAACTTTTAACTATAGTAAAGACGAAAACTACAAACCATCCAAAAATAAAGTAAGTAAAGGTTTAGAATGGGCAGGATTAGTAGAAGATGAAAAAAATAAAATTTCTATTCAGCATATTTTGCAAGTTGGCAATCCTGCTGAACCAATGATTGTAAAACATTGGAGACAAGATTGGCTATATCAAAATACAGATTTTTATATGTTTAATGGAGATAACAATTGGACGTTTACTATAAAAGATAAAAAAGACGTAAAGAAACAATGGACTCAAAAAGTATATCAAGTAGATGACAGTCCACGTTATGAAGGTTCAGGCTCTTGGGTTCATGTAGATGGAAAAAGTTACTGGGAAAATACAACTTCAGCACCTTTACCAAGAAGAGAATATACCAAAAGAAGTGATTATAATATTACTTTAAGAGGAAATAGGCACGAAATCACTGACTTTGGATGGGTACATGACCAAGACAACAGCAAAATTATTCGTGAAGCAGGAAATAAAGATGTAATTATTGCGAAAGAAAAAGGATACAACAGTTACAAAAAAGTTGATGATAGCAGGTGTAAAGCTGCAAAAGAATGGTGGATCTCTAAGGGTGATAAGTGGCAAATGGTTAGAAATAAATGGGAAGAAATTTACGGAAGAAATAAAGACTTATCTCTTGAAGCCAAAGTAGAAAACAAACAATTATACAAGCATTTATTTGTTGATAAAAAAATGGAAGAAGAGGAGATGTCTGCTATTATTGAGTCATTTGTAAAAAAATAACAAGATGAAAAATTATCTATTCATTTTTATTTTACTAATAAGTCAAATCATTTTTTCTCAAAAAAATAATATTTTTCATAATAGAGATTTTTGGAAAACAAATCCAAGTATTCAAACTATTGAAGAAAAAATAGAAGAGGGCAATAATGTAGCTGCCTTAACAAATAGCGCTTTTGATGCCACTTCCTATGCACTGATAGAAAAAGTAGATAATAAAACCATTAAATATTTACTTACTAAAAAAGGAAATGATGTTAATAAATTAACACACGATGGCAGAACATATATCTTTTGGGCAGCATATATGGATAATTTAGAAATGATGAGATATCTTGTTTCTAAAGGAGCAAAGACTGAAATTATTGACAATCACGGATACTCGATTTTAAATTTTTCAGCTACAACAGGACAGACAAATCAAAAATTATATGACTATTTATTTGGTATGAACGCAAATATAAAAACAGAAAAAAATAACAGTGGTGCTAATGCTTTATTATTAGTAGCACCTCATTTAAAAGACCTAAGACTTGCAAACTATTTAATTTCTAAAGGAGCTAATTTAAAAGATAAAGATGATAATGGTAATGGCTTTTTTGAATATGCAGCTAAAGGAGGAAATATTAAATTCTTAAAAAAATTGCTAAATAAAGGAATTTATAAAGGGAAGAATGCTATGATATTTGCAAGTCAAGGTTTGCGAAGAAAAAAGAATAAATTAGAAACGTATCAGTTTTTAGAAGCAGAGGGAATACGTGCTAATGTTATAGACGAAAAAGGAAGAAATCCTCTGCATGCAATAGCCTACTCAAATAAAAATTTAGCAACTTATAAATACTTTATTTCAAAAGGAGTTACAGTAGATTTACAAGATAAAGAAGGGAACTCTCCCTTTATGAACGCTGCAAACAGCAATAATATAGAAATTGTAAAATTTTTATCAAAAAAAGTAAAAAACATCAATACAAAAAATAAAAATGGATATTCTGCATTAGGAATGGCTGTAGGTGAAAATTCAGTAGAAGTTGTTCAGTTTTTAATAGAAAATGGTGCAGATATTAATACAAGAGATAAAAAAGGAAATACACTTTCATATCCTATCCTAAATAATTACAAAACACAAAACCCGAAACTTTTTGAGGACAAATTAGCTCTATTACAGAAACATGGATTGATACTAAATGAAATTCAAAATGCTGGAAATACCCTACTGCATATCGCTACAGAGGAAAACAACATCCCTTTATTGAAAAGACTATCCTCTTTTGATATTGATCTAAATATTAAAAATGATGCAGGCTTGTCTGCTTTACAAATTGCAGTAATGAAAGCCAAAAACGATAAGATAATTAAATACTTATTGAGTATTGGTGCAGATAAAAATGTGAAAACAAATTTTAATGAAACTGTTTTTGATTTAGCGTCAGAGAACGAATTACTCCAAAAAAGCAACACCAATATTAGCTTTTTAAAATAATATAAAAATGAATATTAAAAAACTTACATATCAATCACTGGTAATTCTTTTAGTAACTTTTTCTTTATTTAGCTTTAAAGAATATGCTACAAAATCTAATTATAAATGTATGATTCAAATGAAAAATTACACAGGTGAAGGTGCATATATTGTAATTTCATTACTGGATCCTGAAGGAAAATACGAGGAAACTCTTTATGTTCAAGGAGATGATGATGAATGGTATTTTGACATTACTGAATGGTGGGATTTTCAAGGAAAAAAACGAGCAGATATTGACGCAATAACTGGAGAAACCATTAGTGGTGGCGAAAGAAAAATTAGTGTTATTAGGATTCCTGACGATAAATTAAATAAAGGATATAAACTTCGTTTTGAAACTGCAGTTGAAGATCAAGAATATCACAAAGATGATGTTGAATTTGATTTAAATTTAGAAAATATAAAAACTAAAATTGAAGGGAAAGGTTTTATTCGCTACATAAGAATGATGCCACAATAAAGAATTAAATGACAATTTCTATATGGAGATATAGCCATTTAACACTAGCAATATCTTCTGCTTTATTTATTGTAATTGCCTCTCTCACTGGAGTCATATTGGCATTTGAACCTATTTCAAACAAAATAAAGCCCTACGCTTCAGAGAATTTAAACACTATTTCTATATCCGAGACTATAGGAGTTTTACAAGAAAAGTATGATGAGGTTATTACAATAGAAATAGATGAAAATGATTTTGTTTCTGCATCTATAATTAACAAGGAAGGAGAAAATAAAACTTTTTACATTAACCCAAAAACAGGAGAAAATATTGGCGGAATAATAAAGAAATCGGCCCTTTTCGAATTTGCAACAAATCTACATCGATCTTTATTTTTAAAAACTACTGGAAGGTTTATAATAGCTGCTGTATCACTATTACTTTTATTAATTTCAATAACTGGTACTATTTTAATAGCAAGAAGACAAGGTGGTTTTTCTAAAATATTTACGAACATTGTTAAAGAAGATTTTAACCAATATTACCATATTTTTTATGGCCGATATTTCTTAATCCCAATAATCATTATCACTTTGTCTGGTATTTATTTGTCTCTAGATAAATTTTCATTATTACCTAAAAAGAATCATAAGTATGAAAAATTAGAAATCGATAAAGTAGCTTCCAATTTAAAGGTAACTAATTTCGATTTTTTTAAATCTAAAAAATTAAATGAAATTCAAAACATTGAATTTCCTTTTTCTAAAGATGAAGAAGATTATTTTCAAGTAAAAACGCTCAATAACGAATTTTCAATTCATCAATTTAACGGACAAATAATAAAGAAAAAAAAACAAGACTTAGTTACTTTAGGTTCTTACTATAGTCTAATTTTTCACACAGGAAAAGGTTCAATAATATGGTCATTAATATTATTTCTGTCGTGTTTAGTTATTTTATTTTTCGTTTTTTCTGGATTCTCAATGACATTGAAGCGGAAGAAAAAAACTACAAAAATAATAAATGAAACAACAAAAGATAATGCTGAAATTATAATTTTAGTTGGTTCTGAAACTGGAAGCACAATTCGTTTTGCTATTGCGTTTAAAAATGCACTTATAAAAGTAAATAAGAAAGTTTTAGTTTCTGAAATGAATGACTATGACACTTATGAAAATGCGAAAAATATAATCGTTTTCACGGCTACGTATGGTGATGGTGAAGCTCCAATAAATGCTCATAAATTTTTAAAATTATTCAAATCTATCCAACAAAAGAACAATTTAAAATATGCTGTTTTAGGTTTTGGCTCAATGCAGTATCCAGAGTTTTGCAAATTTGCAGTATTAGTAGACGATTCATTGCAAGTCTCAACAAATTTTACCTCTGAAATGCCATTGTTCAAAATTGATGATCAAAACTTAAAATCTTTTAAAAATTGGACAGCCCAATGGAGTATTTTAAATGATCTTGCTTTAGAAATTAATGAAAATGATATTTTAGAAGCACATGAAAATAAAAAATTTAAGATTATTGACTCATCTAAAATAAATATTGATACTACTTTTTTAGTTACATTAAAACCACAAAAGAAAATAAAATTTACCTCTGGAGATTTGTTATCTATTATCCCTGAAGAAGAAACTAGCAAACGATATTATTCAATTGCTAGGATTGATAATAAATTATTGTTAAGTGTAAAAAAACACGAATTTGGAATATGTTCAAATTATCTATATAATCTTAATAAAAGTGAGAATATAAGTGGGGTTATTCAACAAAATAAAAATTTTCATTTCCCAAAAAAGGTAAATGAAGTAATTCTAATTGCAAATGGGACTGGAATTGCTCCTTTTTTAGGAATGATTCAGGAAAATAAAAAGGTTAAAGTTCACTTATTCTGGGGAGGAAAAACAAAAAAATCTTTAGATATTTATAATAAATATATTATTGCTGCATTAGAAAACAAAACACTTACTTCATTAAATGTAGCCTATTCGCAAGAACAAAAAATATATGTTCAAGATCTATTAGAAAGTCAAACAAAATTAATTTCTAATGTTTTAAGAGAAGATGGAGTTATAATGATTTGTGGTTCTCTTAGTATGCTATCAGGAGTAGAAAAGGTAATTGATAAGATTGCTTCACAACAATTAAATTCTAGTATTCAAACCTTAAGGGATAATAAACAAATAAAGTCAGACTGCTATTAAAATATAACTATGTGTGAAAAAAATAAAATTATATCGAGGGTACAAAATGGAGAACTTTCAGTCTGCAAAGGCTGTAAAAATTACAGTCTAATATTTAACAATATAACTTTTCAGTTAGACAAAAGTCAACTTTTAGAATTTAAAGAATAGATTTAGAATATTGGTTAGATTACTATTCGTCCACAACTCAAAAAAGAAAAATTCCTGTACCAACTTTTCATCAAAGTCTTATCTTATTTTTTGATGTGTACGAGATAGATGAATTAAAAACACTTTTAGATATTAAGACGAGTCATAAAAAAACTATTTTATCTCCTGAGAATATAGATTATACCTTAGTTTTAAATTAAAAACAGCTTGTTAAAAATAATTTTATAAAACATTAAAACCCTGAAATTTTAGGGTTTTAATGTTTACTTGTTTATAATCCACTCATAAAACTACCATATGGATCTTTAAACTGTGTTCCCTCTGCATATCTAAATTTACTTAATTTATTAAATTCAACCAATGCCCAAAGGACAAACTCTTTTACAAAATACATGTCTTCTGTATTCATGTTGGGTTGATATTCGTTTAAAAAAATAGACAACGGTTTAATTTTATCAAGTTCGTTTTTATACTGTTCTTCAGAAAATTCATCTAATAATTCAAAATCGGAATTCGCATTAAAAAACCACGAAATAATATCATCATAAGGAGTCTCTGAATCTTGTTTTTCTAACTTTTTAATTTCAGGGAAAAAAGTTGGAAATAATGTTTTAATCGCTTTTCTAATTAGTTTTTCTGCAATCGCCTGAGCACCCTCTTGCTCTCCTTCATAGACAAGCTCTACTTTACCTGTGATAGCGGGAATAATTCCATCGAAATCACTTAAACGAATCATTGTTTTTTCAACACCAGAAAGTAATGCTCTTCTTTCTGCTGTACTTATTAAGTTCTCAAAAGCTGAAATACTTAAACGTGCACTTACTCCACTCTTTCCATCTATATATTCACTATCTCTAGCTTCAAAAACAATTTGTTCTAATAAGTCTTTTGCTAATTCTGGAACTTGGATAAACTCCTTTTGGTTGCTTACTTTATTCGTTTCTTGCGCTGTAATTATTTTTGCAGTTTCTATATCTTCTGGGTAATGTGTTAAAATCTGTGAACCAATTCTATCTTTTAAAGGTGTAACTATACTTCCTCTATTTGTATAATCTTCTGGATTTGCAGTAAATACAAATTGCATGTCTAAAGGCAAGCGCATTTTAAAACCTCTAATTTGAATATCACCTTCTTGTAAAATATTAAATAAAGCGACTTGAATTCTAGCTTGTAAATCTGGTAATTCATTAATTACAAAAATACATCTGTTTGCTCTAGGAATCATTCCATAATGAATAACTCTATCATCTGCATAAGAAAGCTTTAAATTTGCTGCTTTTATAGGATCTACATCGCCAATAATGTCTGCCACTGTTACATCTGGAGTTGCTAGTTTCTCTGCAAAACGTTCATCTCTGTGCAACCAATAAATAGAAGTTTGATCTCCTTTTTCTTTGATCGTTTCAATAGCAAATCTAGAAATCGGGTGATAAGGGTCATCATTAATTTCAGAACCCTCTACAACAGGAATGTATTCATCTAACAAATTTACCATTAATCTTGCTAAACGTGTTTTTGCTTGTCCCCGTAAACCTAACAAATTAATGTTGTGTCTACTTAAAATAGCTCTTTCTAATTCTGGAATTACAGTGTTTTCGTAACCATGAACCCCTTTAAAAGCCGTTTCTTTGCTCATCATCTTACTGATTAAGTTTTCTCTTAACTCATCTTTAATAGATTTTGATTGATATCCTGACTTTTTTAATTCTCCTAAAGTTTTAATACTCTTTAAATTCATATAATATTTTATCTAAAACGGGCTTTATATTTTCACTACTCAACTTCGTGATTTATTTTAACCTTTAATTCTCTTTTTTCTATTCGTTTCGTAATCTTCAAAAATCATTTCTCCCAAACCTTTTAAACCTGTATAAAATGCTTTTCCTTGATTTGCTTTTGTAAAAGTTTTTACAAATTGCATCAAATAGGGATCTTGTGCTATCATAAAAGTGGTAATCGGAATGTGCATTTTTCTAGCTTGTTGAGCCATTCCGTAGCATTTGTCTACAATATACTTATCCAAACCATTACTGTTTTTATAATATTGTCCGTCAGGCAAACGCAAACAGCTTGGTTTGCCATCTGTAATCATAAAAATTTGTTTGTTTGTATTTCGTTTTCTTCTAAGTAAATCCATTGCAAGATTTAAACCTGCAACAGTGTTGGTGTGATAAGGTCCAACTTGTAAATAAGGTAAGTCTTTAATTTTTATAGACCATGCGTCATTTCCAAAAACAATAATATCTAGGGTATCTTTCGGATAACGCGTTGTAATTAACTCTGCCAAAGCCATTGCTACCTTTTTAGCAGGTGTAATTCTATCTTCACCATACAAAATCATAGAATGACTAATATCGATCATCAAAATTGTACTCATTTGACTTTTGTGCATCGTTTCTTCAACAACCAAATCGTTTTCAGTTAGACTAAAGTTTTCAATTCCGTTATTAATCTGTGCATTTCTAATACTCTCTGTAACCGAAACTTTGTCTAAAGAATCTCCAAATTGATAAGTTCTAAAATCACCAGTATGCTCATCACCTATTCCAGGAGATTTACTTTTATGATTACCAGCACCGCTTCGTTTTATCTTACCAAAAATATGGTTTAATGCTTGCTGACGAATTGCTCGTTCAGTTTTTGGAGTAATTTTAGTTCCGCCCGTACCATCACTTTTAATTTCTTCTTTGATATACCCTTTCTTTTTTAAATCTTCAATAAAATCATCAATCGTATAATTCTCATCGGTCAATTTATATTCTATATCCAAAGAACGAAGCCAATCTATAGCCTCATCAAAATCGCCAGAAGTATGTGTTATTAACTCTTTAAAAATTTCAAATAATTTTTCAAAAGGAGAGACATTTTTGGCTTCATAGGTCTTAAAGACAAACCCTTTTCTATTGTTTTTTTTCATCAGTATAAAAATACGGCTTTATTATATACATTAAATCAGATTAACATTAATTTAATACATATTGGTATTATTTATATTGATACTGATTTAGTACAAAAAATCACTTTTATTTAAAATAACCGAGTCCTTTATTAAATGCTGTTTTTATAAAAATATTAACATTTTAATGGTTCCAAAAAACTACATTGTAGATTAAACAAATTCAAATTATTTATATGAAAACAAGCTATTCTATAAGATTTAAAATATTATCCTCATTGTTTCTAACGCTTTATTTTACTGGTGTTCAAGATACAAACGCACAATTTTGGAAAAAGAAAAAAGACACTAAAAAAACAGCTACTCCAAAAAAAACACCAAAGAAGAAAGGCAAAACGATTGAAGCTTTAACTAAAAGCAGTAAAAAAATTGAAGGTTTATTTACAATATACCAAGATACTATAACTGGTGGTGTAAAATTATTAGTAAAAAAAGAACAATTGAATAAAGACTTTATTTATTTCTCTCAAATTGCAGATGGTGTAACAGAGGCAGGTGCATTTAGAGGTTCCTTCAGGGGCAATTCTGTTTTTCATGTAACAAAATATTTTAATCGACTAGAGTTTTTAGCACCGAATACTTCATTTTACTTTGATAAAAAAAGTCCACTTGCTAAATCTGCAAATGCAAACATTAGTGATGCAGTTATGGCTAGTGGAAAAATTTTAGCATCAGATGACAAAAAAGGAGAATATCTAATAGATGCTAATGGATTATTTTTATCTGAAACATTTACAAGAATTAAAGGCCCAAGATTCCCCGGTCAGTCTCCTTTTGCATTTAGTTTAGGAAGATTTGATAAAACAAAATCAAAAATAAACGAGATTAAAAATTATCCTGAGAACACCAATGTAAAAACCGAATATGTATATAGTAATCCGTCTGTTTTAAATGGGGGTTCTGCAGCTGTAACTGACGGTAGAAATGTATCAATAAAAGTTTTTCATACGTTTATGAATATGCCTGATATAGATTATTCTCCAAGAATGGATGATGCTAGAGTTGGTTATTTTTTAACAGAAACAAATGATATGACTTCGACAAATACTATAAATTATAGAGATATGATTCATAGATGGAAGTTGATAAAGAAGAATCCACAAGCTGATATTTCTGACCCAGTTACTCCAATTACTTGGTGGATTGAAAAAAGTACTCCTATGGAATGGAGAGAAACTATAAAAGAAGGTGTTTTAGCATGGAATGTTGCTTTTGAAAAGGCTGGTTTTAATAATGCAATGGTTGTGAAAGTTCAACCAGATGATGCAACTTGGGATGCAGGTGATGTTCGTTATAATGTTTTACGATGGACATCTTCTCCAAATCCTCCTTTTGGTGGTTATGGACCAAGTTTTGTAAACCCCAGGACTGGTGAAATTTTAGGTGCAGACATTATGCTAGAATATGTCCATTTTACAAATAGAGTATTCCAAGACAAATTATACAACGGTGCTTCTGCCAATATGAAGTTAGAAACTTTAGAAGAATTAGAGGTTGCAAAATTTAATGCTAGTCAAAAAACGATGTTTTGCTCTATGGGACATGTAATGCATGAAAACATGCAGTTGGGCTCTGCTGTTCTGCAAGCAAGTGGTGCCTCTGACTTAGACATGGACGCACTTAAAAAAGAAGGGATGAAGGCTTTAATTATGCATGAAGTTGGACATACTTTGGGTTTAAATCATAATATGAAGGCAAGCCAATTATTTTCTCCTGAACAATTAGCAGATGCAGCTTTTATTAAAGGAAAAGCTTTAACTGGATCTGTAATGGATTATGCAGGTATAAATATTACAAACGACAGAAGTAAACAAGGACAATACTCTGATATGGCTGTTGGACCTTACGATGTTTGGGCTGTTCAATTTGGATACCAAGATTTTAAAAATGATTCCGAAATGAATACTTTATTAAATGAATCTACAAAACCAGAATTAATTTTTGGTAATGATGCAGATGACATGCGTTCTCCTGGAAAGGCAATAGACCCTAGGGTTATGATTGGCGATTTATCTAATGACCCAATTACATATTCTGTTAATAGGTTTGAGTTGGTAAACTCGATGATGAAAAACTTAAAAACTCAATTCACTAAAAAAGGTGAAACTTATGAAGACCTAAGAAGAGCTTATTATACACTTCATAACCAATCTAGAATTGCAGGGGGTGTAGTGTCTAGATTTATTGGAGGAGTGTATGTAGACAGAGCTACTTTTGGACAAGAAGGTGGGAAACAACCATTTACACCAGTTAGCTTAGCTGATCAAAAACGAGCAATGAGCACTTTAAATAAATATATATTTTCTCCAAATGCTTTTGACACACCTAATGATGTTTATAATTATTTAGCAAGACAACGAAGAGGCTATAATTTCTTTGGAGGTCCAGAAGACCCAAAGATTCATGAACAAGTATTAAGTTATCAAACTAGTGTTTTGGCTCATATAATGCACCCAAACACTTTACAGAGACTTTCTAACTCAGAACTATATGGTAATGAATACAAGTTGTCTTCTTATATGACAGACTTAAACAATATGATGTTTAAGCCAGATGTTAATTCCAGTATTAATTCTTTCCGTCAAAACTTACAAGCTGTATACACCAAAAGGTTAATTAATATGATTTATGGTAGAGCTAGCAATAGATTTTCTGTTGCTTCTAAATCTATGGCGATTTACAATTTAAAAAACATTAAAACTTGGGTGAGTAATGGAAAAGGAGATTTAGCTACAAAAGCTCACAAAAATCACTTAAAAATATTAATCACAAATGCCATGAAAGAAATTAAATAACCTTTTTATGAAACTTTTAAATAAAACCACAATATATTACATTGTGGTTTTTTTTATCTTTACAATATGGCAAAAATACTGATTACTGGCGGAACAGGATTAATTGGAAAGCGACTTCAAAAAAGACTTCAAGAAAAAAACTATGAAGTTGGTATTCTAACTAGAAATCCAAAATCTAAAAAAGAATTTCTTTGGAATATAAATGAAGGGTATATCGATGAAAAAGCATTCGAAAATACGACACATATTATACATTTAGCCGGAGCAGGGATTGCTGACAAACGATGGACAATTGAGAGAAAAAAAGAATTAATTAACAGTAGAGTAAAATCTACTAATTTATTGATTAAAAAAATAAAAGAATACCAAGTATCGCTTAAAGGATTTGTATCTGCTTCTGGTATTGGGTTTTACGGAGCCATTACTTCAGATAAAATTTTCAAAGAAGAAGACAATCCAGAAAATGATTTTATTTCTGAAATTTGTGTAAAATGGGAAAAATCTGTGCTTCAATTTCAAGAATTAGATATTCCAACAACTATTTTTAGAACAGGAATTGTGTTGTCTAGAGACGGTGGTGCATTGCAAAAAATGAATACACCTTTATTTCTTTCTGTATTAGGAAGCGGTAACCAATTTATGCCTTGGATTCATATTAATGATCTATGTAATTTATACATAAAGGCTATTGAAAACAACAATTTTACAGGTGTTTTTAATGCTGTTGCTCCAGAACATCAAACCAATCAATCATTTACAAAAACACTAGGTAGGGTTTTAAATAAATCTGTTTTACCCATGAATGCTCCTTCTATTGTTTTAAAAACGACATTAGGTGAGTTAGCATATATTTTACTAAATGGTAGTCGAGTTTCATCAAAAAAAGTAGAGGAAAGTGGTTTTAAATTTCAATTTAAGATACTAGATAGTTCTTTAAAAAACCTGTTTTCTAAATAATATTTTAGCTATTCGTTACTTGAAATTTTATACTATGAATAAAAAAATAATCTTTTACTTTTTCTTTTTTCTAATCAGTTTTAGTCAGTTTTCACAAAGTCCGTTGTTTGAACACAATAAAAAATTTACTCGACAAGATTCTCTTCGTGGTTCTATAACTAAAGAAAGAATCTGGTGGGATCTAACCTATTATCATCTAGATATTACAGTCAATCCTGATGATAAATTTATTAATGGAAAAAATACGATTCAATATAGGGTATTGAAGCCCTATAAAATCTTACAAATTGATTTACAAAATCCTTTAAAAATATCCAAAGTCATTCAAAATGGAAAAGAATTAGATGTAGTTTCGGAGGGAAATGCACACTATATTCATTTGAAAGACACTCAAAAGATAGGTGAAATTAATTCGTTGGATATTTATTATGAAGGATATCCAAAAGTTGCAAAACGTGCTCCTTGGGATGGAGGGTTTTCTTGGAAAAGAGATCATAACGGCAAGCATTTTATTGCAACATCTTGTCAAGGACTGGGAGCTAGTGTTTGGTGGCCAAATAAAGATCATATGTACGATGAAGTAGATAGTATGGCAATTAGTGTTCGTGTTCCTAAAGATTTGATGAATATTTCTAATGGAAGATTGCGCAAAATAGAAGAACACAATGACGAAACAACAACATATCATTGGTTTGTAAATAACCCAATTAATAATTACGGCGTAAATGTAAACATAGGTGATTATGTTCATTTTTCTGAAAAATACAATGGAGAAAATGGTGAGTTAGACATGGATTATTATGTATTACGAGACAATCTTGAGAAAGCAAAAAAACAATTCAGAGATGCTCCAAAAATGATGAAAGCTTTTGAACATTGGTTTGGAAAATATCCTTTCTACAAAGATGGATACAAACTAGTAGAAGTTCCGTATTTAGGAATGGAGCATCAAAGCTCTGTGACTTATGGAAATAAGTATCAGAATGGATATTTAGGTAGAGATTTATCTGGAACTGGTTGGGGTTTAAAGTTCGACTTTATAATAATTCATGAATCAGGACATGAGTGGTTTGCGAATAATATTACTTATAAAGATGCTGCAGATATGTGGATTCATGAAAGTTTTACAGCCTATTCAGAAAATCTTTTTTTAGATTATTATTATGGTAAAGAAGCATCGGCAGCATATGTAATTGGAACTCGTAAAAGTATTCAAAACGATATTCCAATTATTGGACAATACCATGTAAATAATTCTGGTTCTGGAGATATGTATTACAAAGGTGCTAATATGTTACACACCATTAGAACCTTGATCGATAATGATGAAAAATGGCGTAAAATTTTACGTGGATTAAATACAAAATTTTACCATAAAACAGTAACCACTCAAGAAGTTGAAAAGTACATCAACCAACAATCTAACATCGATTTAACAAAGGTTTTTGATCAATATTTACGCACAATAAAAATCCCTGTATTTGAATATACAATAAAAAATAAAAAATTAACTTATCGATGGAATAACATAGTTAATGGGTTTAACATGCCTGTTAATATATTAATAGATGGTACATTAAAACAACTTAAACCTACAGAAAATTGGCAGTCACAAATTATAAATTCAGAGATAATTAAAGTGGATACTAATTTTTATGTGAACTCCAGAAGAATAAATTAATAATATTTGAGCAGCGTTAAAAATGGTCTAATCTAAGAAAACAAAAGTCCCTAATTTTTTATTCAGATTACGATTCGTACTTTTGTAAAAAACAATTAACAATCCAACAAGAGTTGCATTTTTTGATCAAACTAAAAAGCTGTATTTCTTAGATTTAAGAGGAAAATTGGTTTAGTGCATCTAACAAGGTCTCTACAGCAAAAAAACTATTGTTAAAAAATTATATATGAGGTTATCAGAAATTAAAAACCATTTAAGTCAATTAAAAACTATTGGCTTTCAATTGCCAAACGGAGAGCTTGTTCCAAGTCATTTTCATGTAACTGAGGTTGGTAAAGTGAGTAAACATTTTATAGATTGTGGAGGAACAGTAAGAAAAGAAGAAGTTGCAAATTTTCAACTTTGGGAAGAAAATGATTACAACCATAGGTTACACCCAGAGAAATTAGTTAAAATTATTGAACTGTCTGAACGTCATTTAAAAATTGATAATTTAGAAATTGAAGTTGAATATCAAAGTGAAACCATTAGCAAATATGATTTAGACTTTGATGGAACAAATTTTCTTTTGGTTGCAAAAGCCACAAATTGTTTGGCCAAAGATCAATGCGGAATTCCTCAAGAAAAACCCAAAATAAAAATTGCTGAACTACAGGCTTCAACTTCTTGTTCTCCTAATTCTGGCTGTTGTTAGGTTTTAAGAATCAAAACCCCTCTCCTGGAGCAGCAAGAGAAGATGCTA
>Ga0209092_10001660_pt1 | contig 21318 bp, 23 predicted proteins | sample FraStrMetagenome_FD_187446 | JGI IMG/M metagenome (GOLD analysis project Ga0209092, IMG submission 187446) | Marine eukaryotic phytoplankton communities from Arctic Ocean - Fram Strait ARC3M Metagenome (SPAdes) (version 2) | ecosystem: Environmental > Aquatic > Marine > Oceanic | place: Fram... | reverse complement strand
CAAAAACATAAAAAATGAAATGTTCAAAATCGAAAGATAAATCTTGCAAAAAAAAAATACCCCACTTTTGAATCTGAGCTAATTTTTTATAATGATTTCGTCAGAGTATTTGCATTTAAAACGTTCTGAAATATGGTAAGGCAAGGTCTAGAACACATGTATGTAGGACATCTTAAGCAAAGCACATCAGCAGTCTACTTGAACTTTGCGGTCACTGGTGTCAGCATTTTTCTGCTTCCATTATTATTAATTATAGTAGCATGGCTCTTCATATCTCGATAGCAAAGGTATTGATATTCTCAGCGATAGCATACCTATCACCATCGAAAGTAGTCTCGTTTTCAATCTTACCAACATTGAAACAAGAATGGAGATTGAAAGAAATAAAAAATGAGAATCCAAAGCAGCTATTTAAACAAACGAGTGGTGCTCTTCCAAGGCGGGCATATGAACTGAAAGCATATGATCCTCAAGAAGATTGTTTTGATCATCAAAACATCCATTTAGAGTCAAATTTCTTAAATAGTAAATCCCGTAGGAATTTTTTTGAGAAGATCCCAATAACGCTCATAGGAAGTATTGGTATGCTCACTTTCAATGGCAAAGGAGCTTATGCGACTCAGCCAAGGAACGATGCACTATGTGCCACTGGTTTTTTCACCAATATTGCACAACGGATGTGCACTGAAATAGGTGATATTACAGAAGATGGGCTTAGAACTTCGTTGACAGACAAACAAACAGGCATTACGGATAGTCTCCTAGGGAAGCTTGATTTAGACTTCGATACCGCTACTGACTCTAATAAATCTGGGAAAGAAGACGATTCAGCCAATGCACAGGATAAAAATGACTAATGATTGAGATGCACGCAATTTTTTTAAAGATTTTTTTTGTTGATAGTTTTAATTCGATGATTCAATTCAATTTATATAGAAATATTCAACACCACATTTTGCTGGAAGAGATGTCTTTTGACCATTGTGTTGTTAAGCTGCAATGAATTGTTCTTTAACCTCTGCAATAGATTGAGCCCAGGTTTAATCTGTTTTTCTTTTTTTTTATTAGTTGAAAATATACAACCATTTGAGAGTCTACAGGAGTTTACGTATTTCCATCACCAAAATCGATATGAAGGAGGTAAATATCTTAAATATTTTTGTCAAAGGTCAGCGTTCATCATTTATGAGGCCCTGCAACAGAAAGTGAAAATAAAATTGAATGATAGATAAGAACAATCGTGTATTTTAGATAATTATATTGAGGGGAAAGGAAAAAATGAAGACTCAAATTCTCACTCTGAGTGTGCATGACGACAATGCTTTTGATGGAATTGAAATTGCATTACATCCAGATCTCTTTTCTCAGCGTGGTATATCCGCAACGAAAGAGCGTACTAATGTTCGTGATGCCCCACAATTGATCCAGGCAGAAGAAAAGAGAGGCAAATTCAAATCAGATTCTCTATTTCAGACTGCTCATCGCAGCACAAACCCAGAACTGATGCACGATGTTGATAATAAAATAGACGACAATCAAATTAGTTCAAGTTGTAGCCTAAAAGCTGGAGATCTAATCGAAATTCGAGTCTGGGACAAAAAAGTAGGGAACGCAGGTAATATTAGCTCAAAGACAGGCAAGTATTCTTCGCAGCAAGAAGTTATCAACATGTTCTCAAAACCGAATGTGCCAAAGACTCAAACACAATCAACTCCATCAGTATTTCCTCTTGACTCAACTCCATCACCTTCGGATCCTAATTTAATTTCAATGCAAAGCCAATGTATTTCAACACCACCTGACTTAGGCAAAGAAAGTATAGTACAGCCAAGGCTAGATGTGAACGAAAAAAAGCGCAGCCCTAGACTCCCATTCGGGGTGGACATAGCGGATGCTGCAATTCGAAATTCACCAAATACGTATAGACGAAGTGCATCGTCAAAATCTCCAAACTCCTCCAATCGTTCTACATTTCTGGCAACAGGAAATTCTGTCATTTCTGCTGAAAATACTGGAAACAAAGATGATAACATGTCGTTTTATAGTCTCCGAGTATATTTTGTTATGCGAGTTAGCCAAAAAAGCCTTGCTGCAATCAAAGAAACAGCTCGAATTCAGATTTCCATCAAAAGACAAGGTAACCCAGAATGCTCTTCAACGATATTTTTGCTATTTTTTTTCATCATATTCATACTCATTTTTTTTATTATTTCACAGTTGCGGATCTATATAAGCTTTCTTCCTTTGACAAAGTGACGGTGACAAAGGTATCTAAATCCCAGGAAGCTCTTGTTTTGCAATCTGCATCCGCTGACTTTGTGACTGTTACTATCAAAGATCAGTTCATATGTAGAGGGGAAATGTTCCATGTCCAAAAGTTTTTAATGGGAAAATGGATGTATGAAGGAGAGCGCATACATACTCCATTTGTAAGTCATGCTTATACCCTTATAATTAAGCATTTCCTATGGTAAAGATTTTTTTATCAGTTATTGCTAAAAACAACTTCATTACATTTTTCTCGAAGGGGTTTAAAGCAAATGCAAGACAAATTCGTCATGGGGACAAAATCGTTCAATCTGGTGAGCTTCTAGGAAATATTCATTTGTGCATTTCATTTTAGCTGGTACTTTAGGCTGAAACATTTATTTCTCTTCTTTCAACATTCAATTTTTACAAAAATAAAAATGATGCACCCAGGTATTGTGACAAAAAATACGAAAATCACATTTAGAAGCCGATCTTCACGCATTATTTGGCTAGTCCAAATTTCAACGGAAATGTGGGATTATGCATCTCCTTATAAGAAGAATGAGAGATCCGACGCTAATGATATAGATGAAAAGGAAGATGGAGAGGGAATATGTGAAATATATTTTGATAAATTTGTTAGATTCATGCACAAACTCTTCGAAAAGTGGAAAAATCTTGAGGTAGGTTTATTATCATTCTTAATAGATTTTCTTTATTATCTATCTACTATAATTTTGATCTAAATTCTCTGGGTAAAGGTTACACATTCCTTAACCATCATATTTTTCAGTCGAACATTCATTAATCCTAATCGAGGAGATGGATCAAATTTGTCTCATGATGCTGAAGTAATCACGAGTGAGCAGTCTGCTATTAAGATTGATTTTGACGGACGATTATACGAGGTAGATATTTTTCTTTGCAATTCTTTTAATTATTATTTTATCAGTTTCTTTATAGTTTAGCTCATCGCCTTTTCTTGATGCAAACAAATAAAGGATCATTACAAAATGATAATTGAGAACGAAACACGGACTGATTGGGAAACTTTGATATATAAAGTGAAAAAAGAATTCTTACAGTATCCTACAGAAGTTGGGTGGAACGAAAGGGATCATGTTCCATCTAATGCCACGCAAGGAAACGTTCTCGAAGCCATCAATGTTACTTTGAACTTACTGCAGTTACATTATATGGATCGTGATTTATATCGAACGGGAAATAGTATTGTGATTGTCTCTCCTGGTCAAGGAGTTTTTGAGGTTAATAAAGGCCTTGCAGGAATTACTAAACAAAGAATGATGGATAATGGAATTGGAAGTGATATGCTTAGTTTAGGCGTCCCTCCAATGCATATTGCACCATTTTTCTTATATAAGGTATAAAAATGTGACTACTGTATTTGATTGTAAATATTCAAATATGTAAAATGCTTACAAGTTCATGTTCATCACAGTCATCAGAAATGACCATGGCCAAAGTCGATGAGAGTAATCTATTTGACGATTGGAAAACATACTTTGAAGTGCCGCACTGGATGCATTTATCTTTCCTTAACTATGACAATGAAAAAGCCGAACCCTCTGCACTGACAAAAAACCATATGGGTGAGATAATTATGATGCAAATATGAAGTGTTAAGAAACTTAAATTTTGATTTCACAATATTTCATTTCAGATAATCAGATTTCCTTTGGTGCAAATGGATTTGTAATTCATAAACTAGAGAATCATGATGATAAAAGCGTTCTTCAAGGAGAAGATTCTGCGGCATCGTTAGGCTCTTTTGTCGATGGTCAACAATCAAAATGGCAACAACGAAATTTGATATCAGGGCGTGACTTTGATGATATTTTAGAGGCGTGCCGTCCAAGAAAAAGAGGAGAGTCCATGACTCGAATACCGTCTGCTTTGATTGCAAATCTAAGAATGTCTTCTACATCGTCTAAAGAAAAAACTCAATATAACACAATGCAAATGCCTCGAATGCCAATACTTCTCCAATCTATTAAAGATTCTAGTTCTGATGTATTGAGCATAAGTAGTTCAAGCACAACTTCTGTGAAAGGACCAAACCATCGCTATCTTAGTTCCACGAAACCTGGATCTCACTACATGCACAATAATTCCCCTCATCTCGATAGAACCAATAATGAGTCACATGATTTGACATCCTCAAATCTGTCACTGAATCAAGATTTTGAACTAAAGGAATGGAGGACAGTGAATTTTGACGACTTCATGCAAGAGAGAGTATTTCCAATCAAGAAGAGCGCACTGCATACGCTTGCAGAAAGAGCTTCAGATTCACAAAAAAGTCCTGATAGGAGTGAAACCTCTAGTCCATGCTCAAGTTTCAATAGTACTTATTCCCATCTTTTGGCAAAATCACCTACTATGGAAAAAAAAAGAAACGGAAGTATTCTAATGAATCAGACCAATGGCATAGACTTCAATACCAAACACATCCAACCATCAACATCTATTGAAACCTACTCCTACCTTAAATCTCGTATGGGAGAAGAGCAAAAAGATTATTCTGTGTTGGAAAACCTGCGTAGCGATGAATCTTTACATCTCGCTGAGCTTGAGGAAGACGCATTGAAAGGAAATAAAGTAAAGCAACCTAAAAAGAATCCAACTCGTAATGAGACGAATCTTAGTGCAACGCTTAATGAGCTGAAAAATCAAATGTTCAAATACGATTCAAATGTTTTTGCACGAAGTACAAAACTTGGGACATCTTCCAAGCATTCTTCGACCCAAAAGGTGAACTCACATTCTATGTCTACATTTGCGAGTTCTGTCTTGTATGAGCCACATGCAAGTACTTGGCGACGGTAAGTATACTTTGTGTGTTGCTGATCTGTATATTATCAAAACACTGCCCTAAATATTTCTTGAATGGATGTATAGAAGCCAGGACAATTTGGATAGAAGCTCTCATTCTCGTAGAAGGGGTTTCGATAGCAGAAATACTTCAAATAATGCACAACAAGGAGGGGGAATTGAAGCTGCATTGATGAATTTCAATAAGGCAAATAAGTCTTTAGTTCATACTAGTAATAGCAATATACGCCGCATAATGAGCTCTCGAAGATTTCCTTCTGGAATGGGACAATTTGGTTCTATTGCGGGCGTCAATAGTGGAAGTGGAGGAAATTTTATCGGACTCTCTACATCTCTAGGGTTGAGCATGTCCCCTCCAACGAAGTCTCTGGCTATTAACATGAACGTAAATCCACCAGATTTAATACAAGGATTGCCAGGCCATTTTGCCCTATTGATTCCACCAGGAGGTACCACTACAGAATTAGGAAAAATCAATACAGCAGGCTGGGAAAATCACTTTTCCAAAAAAAGCACTCAGCCTTATGAAAACTTACAAAGGAAACATAATAAGGTAGGGTTTTTGTACCCTGTCAATTTTTCTCTCATTGTTATCTATTAATCTAAATGTATGCAATTTTTCGCTTTTTTCTTTCTTGTCCGAACGAAGAGTGGTGTACTTTCCAATGTTATGGACCAAGATAAATCTGTACAAGAAAATAAACACAATATTCAAAAGCAACACCATCAGAGTTCTCAGCATTTGAATCATGGACAAATTACGAAAGCAACATACCAGCAAGGAAAAAAAAATAGCGGTAAAACAAAGAAGAGACATTCAAAACACAATCAAATTGCTAATATTGGTAAATCCATTAACAGTCCACGTCAAAAACCATGGGTTCTCAATCCTTTCAGACAACAGGACGAAGATGACGTCTTAGCAAAACGAACCCACAATCGCAGAAGGTGGAGTCATGTTTTTCCTTTGGGAGAAGTTGAATTCAAACGACATGCAGGTCCAAACTGGAAGTCTTTATGTCAACCTGCAGTTTTGCCACTTACAATAGACTACCACCCTTCGCAAAATGATTTACTTGATAAAGAAAAATATCGCTTTTCATATTATGAAATAAGACTCGATGCAATGGATGGTTCAAATTATAAAAATCATTCAGAATACTTGCTTGAACTGGTAACACAACGACTCATACAGGATTATCAAGTTGTTCCACAAGATATTGTGCGACAAGGTCGAACAGGGTCTTCAAAAGCAAAACAAGTAGGTACGTCAACTGATGAAACAATCATGATGTTTTCCTTTTTCTGACATTACTTCTTAATCTGCACAATGAAGGTGGTGGGATCAAAGATAAGAAAGGATTCAGGAAAAACATACCACCCGAAAGAAATTTTTCTTTCTTTCAATCTCAGACATTAAAAGCATCCTCACAAACAACTGAAACTACGCATACACTTTCAATGGGGCATCGGATACATCAAATTTCTTACAATCCCATTTCCGATGCTATTAAAGTTATTCAATACAATGCAAAATTTGCTCAGAACGATTCTAGTAACGTCCAAACCTACAATTACATGCTTTGGGCTCCTTCCATTAATGTAAGTGAATTAATGCAACTATTAAAGTTTGCTAGAAAGAAAATATTTGCTGACAAATTCAATTTATCACAGCGATTCTTGCCAGTCATGCAAAAATTTAAGAAATATTCTAATGTCGTATATTGGAATAAATTAGATAATTTAATATGCGGCGATCCAGAAAAAAGGTTCACAGAAGAAACTCGTTTTAGACGATTGGTATTCACAATAATTCCAGATGATTTTGGCAAGGATATCGGAAAAGAACAAGAGTATATCAAAAAATTTCAAAGGCTACTAGAGTACATTCTGAAACAAAGACAAAAAAGACCAGAGGAAAATGAAATAGAGATCATAAGTAGCGCTACCCCAGATGAATTTTGTCGGAAAAAAAAGATTAAATCGAATGATTATGATAAAAGTTTTATGAGATATACTATCCCATTAGCAAAAGGAGAAAGTGAAAAATACGAATGGATGGATATCCTCGTGGACTCGACCTTTGATACTAGAAAGAGCTACCATATTTTGATTCATTGGCTTGTAGCGAGCGGAAGTAGAGTGGAGAATCACGTACAACTTCTTCATCGAAGGTGCTCTCAGTTCGGTCTCAATTTAGTCAGTGTTCCACAGTATTCGATGTCAGATACTATATTTCTTCATCCTGTAAGTTGAGTATATTTTACATATATTTTGAGACACTTCTTTCTAATCTCATTTTTTCTTGGCTTAGCTTGTTTGCCCAACTATCATTCCTGTTTATAATCGTGAAGATTGCTCGAAGATAGGAGTTGCGCTTATTGAGAGATTTAACTTTGTTTTTGATGGACATTATTGGATAGACACAAACGAATTTCATGGTATCAATGATTTTGACTTCACTCGAAAAAAATCTTGCGTCAAAAATCCAAATACCAATCAATACATTCATAAGTCTGGTTCCATTTTTGTTCGAGCTCTACATGATAATAAGGGATGGACACTTTATATAATGTTTGTAAATAGAAGAGTTGTAAAAGATGAAGCGCAAATCGATGCAGCACACCAAGTTTTTCATTCAATTCAGAACTTTATTAATGATATGAAGAAATCATAGATTACTCTGCAGAGGAAAAGATTAAAACATTAATATTCTATGTCTTTACTATGCAGTACTCTTTATTTCAATTACATACTTTTATCTATTTTGCATTCTATCAGGGGGTTTAAGATATTGAACAGGTCTATCATTCACTTTGTGCAAATCTGCGTTGCACTTCATTTGGTCACGAAGTCTCGTTTTTTGCATTTTTTTGCTCTACTTGGTGACCATGTTTGACAATTTCAGCAAAAGTTGCTAAAATAAATTAGAGTTTTCATTCGTGAGAACTTCACTAATATCGATTACACATTCTTATAAAACAATCATGGTGCAATCCTTACCTTTCCTTCGAAATCTTCTAGCACTTGGTCGAAACTTAATGAAATGTCGTCAACTTCATTGTTCAAAACAACGTCTTCTTCCTCACACTGCGAAGAGGTGAGATTTTTCTCATATATCTCATCCTATTCCAAAATATTCAAGCATTAAGATATACACAGAAGTTTCATAATGGAGATATGAAATAAAAATATGAATGTCTTACCACTTTTTCCCATGCAGCTTTGCTTTCTACACTGCCTACGCCAAACGAACTATCGACAATTCTAGCATTTTTTAGAGCTTCGTTGTACAGTAAGGTGCAATCTGCTTCGCGTCGTGGATATTTACAATAACTTGTTGACTGAACTGTGGATTTTTTCTTGACAACTTCTGTGTTGATTTCCTTCATAATTTGGGTTGCTTCCTCTAGGACCACATAGAGTCGAACTACTTGATCCTGTAGATCCCTTTTGTAGACCAATGAATTATTTTGGTAAAATCTATTCATATTCTTGTAATCTTCTTTGTTCTACTTTGTTTCATGAAAACAGAATACTTAGAATAAAGATTTTAATAACTGGTTGAAGAATCATTGCACTTACCAACTTAGGTGGATCACCACATTCTTGTTCTTTTGCTTTAATGTTTGAGTACTGGTTTTCTTTGAGCATTGATAGCAATGTGTTTTGTTTGATAATTCTTGGACATTTCAAACTTGAACACTTTGCAAAAAAGACGTTGTTCAGCTGAAAGGAAAAAGCGCTTTGAAATACAGGGGAAACAGTCATCACTGCTAGCATTACATTCATGAATTTGAAATGAAACATTTTATGTTGCATTATTGTGAATGTGATTAATGAAACATCTTTTGTGGAAAGCAGGGACCTTTTCTTACAAACATTCCATCGAACAGATGTCATTCTTTATTTTTGATTTTTTTATTTACGTGTAATTGAGCCACGATTCAACATGCGAGATATTTATATGGTGCGGCATCTATGCATTTGTTTTCGTAAAATACTCCGACTAAAAAATATTGTCGACATTTTGAAAGATGGATATGCTCAACTTTTGTTAGAATTCGAAACATGAATCTGCTGTCTTCATGTCTCGAAAGGTCACTCTTCTTTTATTCGTCTGCTGCTGCTCAATGCATGTTATTCCTCATTGTCGAATTCAAATTAAATTCTTGTGACTTATTTTCATTTGAATTTAGAGTTCTGATTTTCTCTCGGTGAATTTAACTCCACGTGGAGAATTTTCCTGAATTATGCGAACTACCGTAACGCAAATGGTTCTTATTGATCATTTCATAGTAAGTAACATACTGCTGCTGCTGCAGTTTGAATTATATCATTAATATTATTAATTAATTTTAGGATTAATAATAATACGTAGCAAGTGCTGAATGGTTGCAAATTTTTTAATACACAAAACTTTTGCTATCACCATGACTGAGAATTATGGTTCAATTCTGCCATCGTTCCATGATATAAAACAAAAAACAAATCGCGATTTGTATGGTGACTCAGCGTCTTTTCACGACAAGTCGCCAAAAGGCTCAGTAGATGTACCAATACGACCTTTGGTCGATTTGATAAACAAACACTCCAATTATGCAACTCTATCGTCTTGTTCTGGTAGAATTGCTCTTTTTGACCCTAATTTTTATCAAATAGATAAAAATACTGATCAGAGTCACCAGCAGGACAACCTTGAAAAAGTGAATATAGATGTCACAAATGAAACCGGTTTTGGAAAAGGAAAAGGTGGAAGATGGTTACTAGCTTCGCATGCAAAGATAACAGTGGAGGAATTAGAAGAAGCTCTAATCAAAGCTAATCCGCTAAACAAGGCTTCTGACAAAACCATAATTTTCAAACACGAACCCTTGCTTCTACACATAGCTGCATCGAACGTTCAAAATGCAAGGAGAATGTTACAAATTGCGCTCACAAATTGTGGTCTCCGTGAATCAGGTTTGATTCTTACAAATAAACGAGCAACTGTAGCGATTCGAAGTCATGCATTATCTTTGGCAGTGCCTTTGGCTAGACCAGGCCATGCTCTTTATCCAGGAAAGCAATATTTGAAAGCTTTAGTTGGCGAAGCAAACCATAGATTTGAACTCAATGAACAAAAGATTAATCTACTTTTCAAAGAAATGAAAAATCTCTTATTTCAAAACGGTACAAATGATTTTGAAGAGAACATCAAAAAGGAATTTGTTTGCAAAAACGAAACCAAGGAAAAAAAGGTTAAAGAAAGCAAATGTCTGAGAGCGAAAGTTCAAGCGTTTCCTTCATTGAATTTATGGGGACATTCAAGTGAGACTGTCATCTTACCAAACACTATTTCAAACGATCATGCACCTGATATTGATATAGTTACAATAGGAGGATTTGGATCGGGACCAATGAAAAAATTGGAACCTTCTGTTTCACAAACCAACGTACCTAAAAATGATATCCCCGTAAACATAGATTCTCGATGCAAACACTCTCGTAAAAACAAAATATATGTAATAAGGAGAAGGAAAGATAAATGGGATCAAATGTGGCAAGAAAGTCCCAGTCAGAATTCAAATATATTCACACCTAGAGAAGGCCATTCTTCTTGTATTTTACGGTTAGATTCATATTTTGAGCCAAATTCCACTGGTCATCTTCATCAACATGAAATAATTGCTATCCATGGAGGAAGAACCAGTCCTGCAAGTCCACTCAACGACTTAATCTTATATTTGCACCCAACAACAATCGACCAAAAAAGCTATTTTTACAAGCCAAGCACATATGGAAATCAACCACGGCCCCGATGGGGACATACATTTACTGCTCTTGGATCCGAAGCTGCCAAAAACGGGCACTTAGCTATTGTTGTAGGAGGTAGAAACACAAGTACATCCTTTTCTTCTATTCATATTTTGTCCGTTAAAAACTTGCCAGGAGCTTTCAAACTCCAAAAGCCAGTTACGACAAATGATTTGATTTCTTCGATTGAGTTAATATGGCATGAAATCCAAATACAATCCCCTATTTTTCACCATTCCTCGGTATCAGTGCCACATTTTGATGGTCCTGGAGATGAGACTGACACAATTTTCGTCTTCGGAGGCCGATCGAATCCCTCGAACTTATTAGAAGCTTTAGGAGATATAAATGATGATCAACTTGAGCCATCAAATGTATTTGCGAAAAATCAAGTTCTTAAAATCAAGATTTTTTCACCTGAAAATAATAAACTAAACGTTCCAAAAGTGGTCGTAGAAGTGGTGTCACCTAAGGCAATCCCATTCGCATCAACAGTTCATCCTATATCACTGGTAGATGAAAAATTCAATCCAATTCATTATTTTATTAGGTGTGGTGGTGTCTCGGAAATCAATAATGATTTAAATGAATATTCTCCATATGGTCAAACATCTCCAATTGAAATCTTTCAGGCTTCTGACTCCGATTCTGTTCCATACAGAACATATAAGCACCAAGTAGACTTACAGGCTTTATCAAAAATCCCAAATGATGAAAACCTGAATCTTTCACTTATGATTCATCATGCAAGTCTAATCATACCATCTAGACTCCGTAAATCAATTCAAACTGAATGTAAAAGCGGTGATACATTCCAGAGCTTTGAAATTATTATTTTAGGTGGCGGTATCTCTTCGTTTGCTTTTGGACCAGCTTTCTCCCGGTATGTCTCTTCAATATATTTGATACAATTTTTTTTCCAGAGCACTTGATATTATATGCTAATATCTAACCCAAACAATGTATTTCCATCGCGTGCACCAGCTGTTATCGAATTTGCTTTCGATCATGGTCACAACCAACATCTAAATCGGTAATGTTAAGTCAAGTTGTCGAAAGAAATGTCAAAAAAGACCGTAGAGAAAATTCACATGCAAACTTTCCCATAACATTTGTGTTGTACGTGGAGAGTAAAAAAGCGAAAATGCTGAAAAATGCTCTAGAAGCTGAATCTCTTCTTGACAAAAATTATCGCATTACTAGAGCGACGGAAAATACTCCTCTCAAAGAACCAAACAAATATGTGGCAGTACCAGTTGTGGAAATAGCATGGAATGAAACGAAGTCGAAGAAAATGCAAGATTTAGAAAACGAGATTGTTGCAGGATTTGGGAAGCAAGAAGTCATGTATAGCTCGGCAATTTTGGGAAAAATGAAATCAATACAATGATTTCATTTTGTCTCGTAAAGAAGTTCATGCGATACCATACTTTGTAACACGTTGGATGTAGTACTTTCAAACTATGAATTTGACAAAATGTAAACTGTAAATACCATGCATAAGCTAGAAATATAATCTACCTTTTGTAAAGGAGGTTAGGACATCTTTTACTACAATAGATAGCACTTTTGAAACATATACAAATGAAAAGATGTCGAATATAATCTTGCCGGTATTGTGTCTTCCTTTATTTTCTAGCATAAAAAACAGATATTGATTATACAAATACTTAATTGTCATAATTTGCAGTTTTGCATGTAGCAAGGAATTCAGAAAGAGTCGTATCAGCATCTTTTACTGTTGCCCCTTCTTCTACAGGTGCAGCAATTGCATCAAATGAAACGTTGTTTCCCTCTCCTCTCATTAGTGCGGCAACGCAAAGATTTGCAACATCAGATCTGCTGATAGATCTTTTTTCGCGGTTGATGAGGTTATCGTCTACATCAAGAATAAGTTCTTCCATTGATCCCGGTGTATCCATCAGACCTAACATATTAAAGATTACTTATAAAATTAGAAAGAAACATACAAAAAAATTAAACAAAACAGTTGTATTTACCTCCAGGGTGAATGATGGTGTAAGAAAGTCCACTCTTGGATCATTATTATTCCATCAAACAGATAAAAAAATGAGTGTGCTAAAATTTGATATATTTCTAAAGAAAGAAATTGTTTTCTGCAAGTGTAGACCTACCTTAATGAGATACTTTTCTGCTTTTCTCTTCCATATCAATATATCTCCATTTCCAGTTCCATCCTTGTTCTTTCCGATTGTATTCAAGAAGTTGCTTGGGTCTGTACCTCCCATTGAACTAGTGAAAAGAAAGTGAACAAGAGGGGAAATAAATAAAAAAGGTTGAGATGTAGAAAATCTTACCTTACGAGGACGACGTGATCGACTCCAATCTTTTTGGCTAGGTCAATCTGAGCAATTTGTCCTTCATAGTCAACTTTTTCTGGGTATTGTCCTGGCTTATATTTGAATTTTAAATCACGGAAATTGAAAGCTTTTTTACCAGTCAAAATATTTACAGGTACTTTCAGTAACGATCTAAACATAGACATTTTACTAAGGGCTGGCACAGCAGAAGTACATATAACCATGGCTTCAGCCCCGTCCATCGCTTTCGGGACATCTGTACCAATAGAAGTAACATCACACACAAGTAATTCCGCAAGACCGCATTTCTTTTCCTTAATGAGCTTCTTAGCACTCTCTTCTGTTCTCACTAATCCAACAACTTCTACCTTCGAATTTTCATGCAATAGAGAAAAAACTATTCTTCCCGTGCGACCAGCTTTATTACGAAGAGGAAAAAGAAGCCTTTGTCAGCAAGGAAAAGTAACACAGATATTATGGTGAAAAACAAAAAAAAACAAAAAAAAACAAAAAAAATCACCTGCACCAGTGACAATCACTTTGTTGGGTGGAAGAGAAGATAGAGCATTGGTGGCTATTACTGTTAAAAAGAGCGCGAAGATGGTGATTATTAAATTGTTCATTGTTTTCATGGGGTGAAAACTTGCTGAAATCTTTTGGTCATACCATGATCCAAGAAAGATTTACCTCAAGTTACTTAGTGTACGTTCGTTGTTGAACAAAACATCTCAAATTGACAAGTTGCAATTCCTTTCTACGATAGTAAGTACGTGGCAGTGAATCTTCTACTACCTGTTTTGGCTACATAATTAATAAATTCACTTTCTATCAGTAGTCACATCCGTCTTTTTAAGTAGGTAGTCACATAAGGCAATCTCTAGAAATGACAAAATGTGCTTCCTACATTGTTTCCTTCCTACTGCTTAACTGTATTATCACTGCTGAATGACGAATCCAACTCCCATCAAGACACGAGCAAGGCCGCATACAATTAAATTAACATCGCACATTCATGAATAACCTCAAGTTTCGCCATGAACCCATATTCAAGATGAAGCCGTGACCATATTGCGAAAAACACCTTATGGAGCCCAGTAATCGAAACATACACTCAATACGACAAGCATTGATATCAATAGTAATCCATTTTGAATAATATAACGACAATGAGGTCATCCTTATTATTAACTGAAGAACAACGAAAGTGCTTTCTGGAGATGAAGAGACAGAAATCGCAAAGAAGAAACAACCGTTTGGATGAAAAGATCAACAAATATCATAAATAATGGAAGTCAAAAGTGATTTTCCGAAATATATCGTTAAATTATCCATCGCATACACAAGGCAACTAATTACATATTTGCTGCACTTCTCATCGAGGCGTTCATCCACTTATAACCTGTTTGTACGGATCTTCAAGACCAAATAAATGGTGATTGAGTAATTACCTCTGTTTTTATGTAATCATTCATCGTAGATGAAGTCAAGGAGTGAATTTCCGTGCACTAGATTCCAAGAGAAACGAATATTTTGAAAGAACTTTGATGCCGGACATCTTCGGAAATGTACAAGATGAACCTATCTCATCTCTAACTATTTTTACAGAACCATATTTACATTTAACATGTTAATATTCAAAATCATCATTTTAAATTCATTAATGGCAATCGGCCCACACATTCATCAACTCTGAAACTCTAGAAACAATCTAATTAATGTCCTCATACAATTTGTACACATTTTCAGCCCAATTCAAACCATTACATGAAGTGTGTCTTTGGTACACCTACTTTTTTTCATCTTTTGCTACATCAATCATTCTTTTCTGTAGTGAATAAATTGTTTATTACTCTCAATCCAAAAATAATTCAGGAATCGTAAGGATTGTGGAGCTATTGGAGTTTAGGTACATTGTATTAGTTTCTGAAGGCGGTGAATGTTGTGTTGTGGATAGGGATATTACAGCTTTCATAGATGCTCCATGTGATACGTTAGGTTTTGCACATAATGCAGACCCTCTGAAATTTGGCATTATACCATTATTGTACCCATTCGGCGACTGAATCAAAGAGTGAAGAAAGAGAAGGAGGTTAAAAATATGTATTTGGTCGATTTTCACTTCTTTTTCGTAACCTGGACCATAGAAGTAGAACTAAAAATTGGTGTAGGAGTACTGGATACAATGAAACTAGGAGATTTCCCTTATTTGCACGTACAAGTGGTGCAGAATGCAATGAATCATGAAAAGATGTTTTCGATGCCATAGCTTCCTCATTTTATTCCCGTTGCTGTTGCTGTTGCTGTTGCTGTTGCTGTTGATGCTGTGCTCTTCTGTGCATTCTATTCATTTTTTTCTTTCCGTTCCAGAGACCTCAAAATATAGTATGTGTAAGCGGCACAGGAGTGAAGATGTGTTATTTCTCGTAAAATTACAGCACATGTCTCTATGATCGTCAATTCATATTCAATTTCTAATCTTAATGCACCAAAATGGGAAACAGGACGAGATGATTGTTAATTTCTTGCACTCTAGTGAAATATTCACGAGTGGTCATCTCTTTAGGCTTCCAAAGAAACCTATGCATGGAAACTGAGGAAGTTGCTCCAGTTATGTCTGAAGACAAACTCGTCGAGAAGCTATACCACACCCTACCAGGTATGTGGATGACCAAACTGGTTAAGCAAGGGTTTAATTATGCACAACATACTCTTTCAGATTCGTTAGAGACCTGCGAACGATTTGAATTACTCAAACCTGCACATGAGAAACCTTCAAAGGGATCCAAAAGCAGTAAGAAATGTTGGGAAATTATTTCCGCAAATGCAGATGATGAGAGCAGTAGTTCATGTAAGTACTGTTTGATTCACGGATTATGCATGCATGATTCTAATGGTTGCACTGACTTAAAAGAATTTGCTTCAATTAAAAAGAAGAAGAAAGCAGCAGCAGCAGCGGAGAACACGAAGTTTCGTTGTACTCAATGCAAGAACTGTCCACGCAAGACTGGTTCATCATGGTATAAAGGCTACGTGCCCCGTGACGAGGAGAATTCCCTAGTTGAAAAGAAAGTGAAAAACTACTTAAGAAACAGAGAAAGAAAGCCAAAGAGGTGCAAACCATTGATAAATTCACAGTCATGGCAATCAGCAGTTGTTCAGAATCCAAATAGGATGAGCTTAAGAGCCTTTCCAGTCACAAACTGGATAGTGAATAAAAATCAGGCTCAGACGAAATTTTTAGTTTAAATGCTAACCCTAATACATAAGTGAAATTTATTAACGAAAAATTTACGTCTCTTGATGAATGTTTAAATGCCAATTTTAATTATGAATCCATGAGATCACGTCTGGCAAGCCACTCCAGAAAAAAGAGCAGTACAAACTGCCCGAAGTCAAAAGACCTTGTTCCAATTGTGTTTGGGAAACTAATTCCTGGCATAAAGAAAGAAGAAACCTTGAAAATGAGAAGAGCCAAAAAGGCGGGTAATACAAACCAAATTGTTAAAAACAACAAACGGTTATGTAAACCTGAAAACATTAAAAATCTTGTTAGATAGCGGCGCAAGCATCTATTATACACAAGTCTTGCGTAGAAAAAGAAAATTTTTCTACAAAGGAACCAAAAACGAATGGTCCACGATGGCCGGAACGTTTACTACGCACCGCGTAGCAACCATGTGTCTAAGCCTACCGGAATTAAATCCCACGGCTGAAATAAAATTTAAATGCCATGTGACTACGCAAAAGTCTAATTATGACTTAATTTTGGGGCAAAATGTCCTACGTGAATTAGGTTGCAAGTAGTCAATATTGCATCATCAATGGAAAGGAGATTATTTTTGTTGGGGTTATTGTTGTACTGTGATTCTTGTGGATTAAATTTTCTGCATCTTCTTATTTGCGTTTTCTTTATCATTGTCAATCTTATTCTTTATTGTATTCACTATCATAATCAAGATAGTCAGGCGCTAAAGTGAAGTTTTCTTTTTGTTCCTCCTTCAGCTCCAAGCAAAAAGGTGTGTATTGAGAGATTCGGAATTACATGATACAATATATATTCATGCATCATTTTGTTTTGATCAAAGCAAGGTTCAATGTTGCTTCTGAGAGACAATTTGAAAAACAATTGATTGGTAGAAGGAATCAATAGAGTAATATCAGTAATGTGGTTCAGTATTAATCCATAGAAACATTTAAAGAAATGATGCATCCAAAGAAAAAGCAGAAAATTGATTACCAAGAAAGACTTGTCTTAGTATCAAATGGGGGGCTGAGTGACAATCAATACAGTGGCAGGAAAGGGGTACAGGCCCAAACAGCCCCCTCAACAAAACCATTACCTGCGATCTCATTCGCTATTATGGTGAGAATGCATCATTGAACGACAACAAAGCACAAGCATGCTATAATAGGATAGTACCAGTGTTGGTCGCTTATGCGCTTTTGCGCATGGGGATGCCACTTCATCTAATCCATTTCCAGTGTAAATAGCTCGAGGAGGCGTTCTTATATTTCTAAGTATGAAGAGCCAGTTGAGGAATCGAAGAGTATGCGAGAAAAGACAAAGGCAAAGAACGATGCGATGAAAGTGATTCTCCCCAATCCGTTTCAAACAACAACAAAACAAAGCAATGGACGACATCGGATCGAAAAAAATATAGAAAATGAAGATGGTGCCAAACGAGGTATGCATTGTAATTGATCCGATAGGGGAAAGAACAAGTAAGAAGCCGAACGAAAAAATGGGGTATGAAGAAAAAAAGAAGTTCAACATGGCGACAAGGAGATCCAAGCAACCGAACAATCATGGAGAGGAAGTCGCCACTGTTAGAGGAGGTTGTGGAGGAACAGCAGCTAAGAGCAAATCTGACTACTTACTTCAAGTAAAAGGGGTCAACGAAACATGTCTTCAGCGACGAGCAAACATGAACGTGGCGAAGACAAGGGATCGTGATCTCTTTCCTGAAGGCAAGCGACAACAAGGCGCATCAGATACATTACCTCAAGTGAATTCACAACAGAGAGGACAGGCAAAATTTGCAAACAAAGAAACAAGCGGCAAAAGCTTATCTTATGGAATAAAATGGGAAAAAGAAAATTGGAATAGGAAAACACTTACTGAAAGTAAAAAAATCGAAGCAGGTACTAGTGCGATCTTGAGACGGGTAGGTGCGCACATAGCAAGTTGCGCCCATTTGATTGGGAAACCGAAATTTTCAAAAAACGAGAATCGATGGAATCAAGTATTTCAGGAACTGCAATGACGTTAGAAAATTTGTATCATGAGGAAACGGGACTTAGGAATTCAAATGTGTGTGATAAATTTTATCCTATTTTAGTAAAAACAATAATGTAGAGTCCTAAGTAAAGGGCTAGTGTGTATATGGGACCTCTACTGGTATGTCCTACGTACTTACACTTAAAATAAATTATATTTGCAATTGCAATCGAGGAGGCGTTCTATCACTTATAACTAGGCTCCAAAGTTACAGAGAAATCATACAAAACGGAGGCAGGAAACTCATTGTTTGGTACAGGCCAAGGAACTGGGTACCCCCTCCCCCTAGTTGGATGGGGCTTAGTGACCTGATTAGTAAGGTCACGGACAAATTTGCGCCAGGATTGAAACTAGTTCATCCAGATGAGTTTTTTGAATAGAGTATTGGATGCCTTTGTGGACGATGTTGACAGTGGGCTTACTCAGGAGGGCTTTGATTTTTTTAACCCTAAAAATAGAGAAATTTTAGAGAAAGGAAAATCATTATATGAACAAATTAGTTGAATATGTAGCTGTACAGTAATTTATTATTTACAACAGGTGGTCGGTTGGCCCTTCACAAATGCGCTCTTTATATCTTGTCTGCGTCTTGGGGGAAAGGATAAAGAAAACGTCTGAAAACACACATAACATGTCCACCAATTTTGTTAAAATAGAAAATGTTAAAACTGCTCGGAGAATGCTGGGGGTATATGTCTCTTCAGACGGGGGAAGCAAGGCACAATGTGACATGTTGCGTCAGAAATCAGTCTTATGGGCGAAACGAGTCAAATCTCAGCATCTAAGTGGGTTTGAGACTATGATGTCTTATAAACAGGGAGTAATGATGAGCCCTGAATATCCGAAATGCTTGAGCCATCTAACTAAATCACAATTGGAATTCGTTCAATCGCTAGCATTAACAGCATGTCTTCAAAAACATGCGGCCGTATCAACGATAGCTCGGGACTTGGTTTTCGGTGGTTATAGATATGGATACCTCCAATTCAAAAATTTATATTCAAATATATGGAGACCCAAAAAATCGAAATGATACTAGGATTCATGCGAAAACGTGATAAAATTGGCAGTCTCTTAGGAATAGCATTAGGATGCCTTCAACAAGTAGTGGGAACGAGCATTCCAGTCCTACAACTCAATTATCAAAAGTTCCATATGTTTTCAACAGCATCCTGGCTTAAACCGCTGTGGGAGTTTCTCCATGACATTGAAGGAGATATTGTGTTTCCAAAGGCATGGACTTCACCAAAAACTTTCAGAAATGATGTAAACATATCGAAAATAGTACAGACTTGGAATACAAGTGACGATATCAAGTATACAACAAATATGTGTTGACTATTTAAACAATGTGCCTTATGCACGGATATGGATTAGAAATAAATTAACACACAAAAGTTGAAAGGATGATAATTATGAGCTTAACTAATTCATAAATTAAACATACAGGACATATTAAACACATATTGGAAACCACACAGTTTCCAAGATGAGGGCAGCTGACACTTGTGGGCCAGACAGATGACAGCTGGTCTCTTATTCCATATGTCCAACAGAGCTGTCATTCACAGATGACAGGCAGCTGTTGGGTGCTACTCATTGCATATGGATAAAGCTGCAAGTTTTGCTTCATCAGCTGCTTCCCTGAGGAAGGCTTTGATGATTTCGTTTTCATTAATTTTAATGTCATCTATGAATCGATACATGCAAATTCATTGTCTAACTATTAAAATCGATGCTATCTTTTTTAAATCTAACTATTAAAGTCGCAGCTATAGTTTTAATTAGACGATCACATCTACACGTAGACTAATTAGCTTGACCATAAACTGTATATTGCAGATGCTACTATTTAGGTGACATTTTGGATGTCACAGGAAAAAAGTTTGTGTGTCATGCTCTTTCGTAAACACATCGAGGTTTCCATTTGCACAAATTTCCTCGAATAAGACTACCAAAGACGTTTGAAATTGTGTGGGCCTTTGCGATACTGGGCAACCTAATATCTATTAAGTCGGTGGAATGGTGTACATATGAATCCAAACATTTTCTTCTTCGTCATCAGTATAGAGGTCCATCATTATTATATGTGAAGAGGGATGGAAATCATTATAGTAAAAATCCATCTTCCCTACTGATGCCAATCCAAAAATTCTTTGCATTAAACTTTATATAGTTAGATGAGTTTTTTGTAGTCACGTCGTTTCGAAAAATTGAAAATGAAGTTTTACCTCAACTCTCTCGTTCGAATCCGATTCAGGATATTTTTCATGAAAGTTTGAGTGCGAAAACAGACAATTTCATGTTGTTTCTAGACTCCCTTCCTGAGGTATATAGGAGGAATATTGGAAAAATAGAAACACCATGGTGATTTCCTCGTCTTGCCAGGTATCTGAGCCAAGGAAACGTGATAGAGGTGGGAGATGCGTCAGTGGAGGAAAAGAGATTGGCACACGCTTATATTTTGGAAAGCACTGATGAAACGGTATCAGTGTAAGGCGCAGCACCTGTGGATAATGATCCTGATGATGCATCAAGCAACAGAGCTGAGAGCTGTTCTGTGGTGGCTCTTCTCACACTTGCTACTGTGATTTCAAGTTTTTTTTACATGAGCAAGTTCAGAATTTTTTTGATCAAGTAAAACTTTTTCATCGGACTCATCACCCAACCAGATGCACTTTGTCTGGAGACTCTTAAAAAGATGAATCCAACGTGATGATGAATAAAGATGCCCGAACTCGAGAACCTCCGCAATAGCACTAAAACCTGTCAGTCCCAAAAAACATCGTCTTCTCCACGTTTCAAAAAAAAAAAAAAAGA
>Ga0209092_10001659_pt1 | contig 21329 bp, 15 predicted proteins | sample FraStrMetagenome_FD_187446 | JGI IMG/M metagenome (GOLD analysis project Ga0209092, IMG submission 187446) | Marine eukaryotic phytoplankton communities from Arctic Ocean - Fram Strait ARC3M Metagenome (SPAdes) (version 2) | ecosystem: Environmental > Aquatic > Marine > Oceanic | place: Fram... | reverse complement strand
AAGAATGAAAAGAAGAAGGGTATCAAAAACACTCACCTAAAAATGATGGTATGATTTTAGTGAAAGACAATTGAGATGAAAGAAAGAGGTTAACCTCGGATCACACTTTGAAAATCAAAGGTAAATGGAAAAAGAGAATGATTTTGAGTGCAACTTTGGATGCTTTTCGTTTCGAGGAGGTGATTCGAGGAGGTTCGTGGTTTTGATGAAGTTCGTTTTGACACCAAAATATTAAGCACGTTCGTTAGTTCTATAAAAAATCTTTGGTGAATGATAAAATGAAAGATGGACAGGTTGGAAATATTTTTTTAACTAGAGACTTACATGTGTATAAGAACACGAATAATTTTGAGTTTGTGAAATTCCCTTTTTCAAAAAATCTTTTGACTCAAGGCCTTTTGTAATTGGTGAAACCCGGAAAATTAAAATTTCATTTTTATTAGATAGAAGAGTCGAATGAGTACGCCTAAAAACGGGGCATTTAAAACGTACTGATATCCATGGAGAAGATACTAATAGTGAGGCTCATAACCTTAGTCATCTCACAAAGCAAGCACTCCTCAATAGGAGGTTCAATCTCTCTCTATGCACTAGGAATGACATACGTAATCCAACATATGTCACATAGGGATATTCATCTACATGCAAAACCATAGGGAGGCTTATGTAAAAATTGCCAGATGCTATATGATTACGCCATAACGTACATTCAGGCAACACATTTTTGCGCAGCAGGTCCAAAAACACTGATGAAAATAAGGGAATGGTTGTGCCTACTTATTATATGGACAAAAAACACAAGAAAGAAAAAAAGCATCAATCCCACAAATAAATATATCCTCTACCGTAATTAGTTCCGAAGAGGAGGATTTTGGTGACTATAACCACATTGGAGAAAAAATTTCACCATGACCAATGAGACCAAACCTCTCTTGAGTAACTCCCGGGATCTTTATCAGAATGATCCCAAGACAGGTTCGTTTCTTCCTTATTATTTCCTTATTATTTCCTTATCATTGAAAATTGCCATAAACGAAATACTCAAGTTTGTTTTGTTTTATTTCCATTCTGTATTTTTTCCTTCAACAGCTGTACCACTTGCACCAGAACATGCCCACCCAGATCCCAATTCACCAAATTCATCTTCCTCCTCGAAGGCATCTTTCCAACAGACAGTCTTAAATATAGCCAAAACATGTGTGGGGACAGGAACGTTAGCATTGCCATTTGCCGTCACACAGGGTGGATTTTTATTTTCCATAATAGGATTGACACTTGTGGCCAAATGGAATTTGTATTCGGTCGAATGTTTAATGAGATGTGATACATTATTATCGGAACTCCTCCAATCACGGAACAACAATTCTCATGAATCGTCCTTCGTAACATTGGAAGACGATCCGATACCTGCTGCTGCTGATGAGAAAAAAAAACAATCAAACAAACATCAGCAACATCAAGGTGGTTGTCCGGAGGGTACCTCTACATTTGGGCAGATATCTTATTATTCCTTTGGATCCATTGGTACGTCCATATTTTTGATAGTTTCAATTTCAATATTTGACGTTGCATATCCATATATATATTCACTGTGTTTATTTTCTTTTTATGGAATAGGCCTTCATATATCCGACTTTGTAATGCTGATCCTATATGTCGGGATAGCTTTATCGTTCATTGGTAAGTCAATGTTTGCTCCATTTGACATTCCTTTCCTATCCAAGCTCATTTGCATTCGAATGATATAATCCAACAATGTGTATTTATATATATATATAAATATATATATATACGAAAAAACAGATCTTGTGAAAAAGTTAACCAACAATGCCGGATTCACCACAGGATCTGACAAATTAGACTTATGTCTGTTAGCTCTTACCATCATTGGCCTATCCTCCGTCCCCGATTTAGGTTTTTTACATTCCTTTTCCGCCTTAGGATTGTCTGCCGTCATACTCGCCTTCCTCGTCATTTTTATGTATGGATTGACCGAATTCGGTATCGAGGGCTTCTCTCATAAAATACTATATCATTTATGGCCCAAAGGCCTCCATGGATTTTCCAAATGGTTCGGAGTCTGCGTCTTTGGATTTGGTGTGACTCCCATAGCTTACAATATCCAGGAATCCATGCAACATCCACATCAAATGACCCAAGCTACCGATGTCGCACTAGTCTCCGTTATGTGTCTTTACGTCATCATTGGAGCCGGTGTGGCCATCCTCTACGCACCTGAAAATGATTATGATTTTGTAGGACAAGTCTTAAACCATCTACCCAACACTTGGATCTCCACAGTGGTTCTATTAGCTATGTCCTTGACTACTTTAATGTCCACGCCATTGATTATGATCCCTTGTGGTGATTTGATTTTGGGAAAATTGGGATATGGGAAAAATCCATCACGGATTCAAAGTCTGTTGGTACGTTGGTCTGTCACAGTGGCGGTGACGATTATTAGTGCTTTAGTTCCGGATTTTATTTCGGTGATTTCGTTTGTAGGGAATTCTTGTTTGTCGCTTGTGAGTTTTACATTTCCTCCGTTGATTCATATTATTTTATCCATGAAACTCCATCATCGTCGTCGTTGTCCATCACTACCGTCACCATTATCACCATCATCACAACATCCTCCTCCCAAGAATCCAAGGATGGATATGGAAGCAGCCGACGGTACTATTTCCAAACCACCGGAAATGTCTACTTCTTCGGGAGCGATCCGAAACAATGAAATGTATATGGATGTCCTTATGCTTTGCATCGGTGTCTTTGTGACTGTCTTTTCCACGTATACATCTTTGCATCATGGTATCTAATAATAATCATCAATAAATAACACAACCACTTCCTGCGAATATAATTGTAGGTTGATGGGGTCCTTTGAAATATGTAGGTGTACAAAATGAGTATATTGAATAGGATTCCAATATGGCGTATTATGATTATTATTTCAATGACTAGATGCAACTAATAAACAATTAACCCCCCCCCCATATACTATTTCGTATTTGTGGAGGTTCAATAATCCTTTCACACTAATAAACTCTTGGAAGGAAATACCAATCTATTTATCATCTTTCAAAGGAGGTGCATCATTATCTCTTATCTGCTGTGTCTGTATCTGTATCTGTGTCTGTTTCCATCGATTCCCAATCTCTTTATCTCGCCGTTGTTTTTCCGTACCCTTATACCTTCGTAATGCACGTTGTTCCTCTTTCCCCTGTTCCGAAAATGGCATTGATCGATGATCCATCACCGCCGCTGTTCGTATAAGAGCCCGTTGAAGACCAAACAAATACAATAAATGCAATAACGGTGCTATCGAATTTTTCTTCGTCTCATGTAAATCATCCTTCCCATGGGGAGAATAAGGAAGGACTTCCCACGCAGCACAATAAATAGCTTCCAAGGTAGATATCCTCCCCTTCCCGGCAGTATGCCATCTCCATGAATGACTGGTGGAAGGGGGAGTTGTTAGATGAACTTTGGTGAATTTGTGAAAGGCAGGACAATGTGTTAACACACTGGATTTTGTCCATTTGCAATCCAGGACGATTAATCGTTTCAAAGAAGATGCGACGGAGGATAACGGGATGGAATCGGATGATGGAAATAAGACGCATGTCGTGGTGGTGGAAGAAGACGAAGACGATGATGATGATGGAGAAGGATTAGGATAGGAAGGAAGATTATCTCCCTGGTGCATATCCACCAATCGTACTTCCTTTGGATGTGGATGTGGAGTTTGACTTTGACTTTGATGATGTTGATGTTGTTGTTGTTGTTGGAGTAAGAGAAACGCTTGCAATCCGGTAGCGACAGTTCTTCGATCACATAATATGATATCTAAATGAAAGGGAAGATTCAAATCCCTCAAGGAGGATGGAAGATCGGAAGCTTTCATCAATAATTGACAACACATGGGACAATAAAAACACCGTGATGTTCCACAGCATACTTTGCGGGATATGGAAATGGTGGTGGGAGTGTGTAGGTGTGTGAGTGGAACATTGATTTGGATAGATTTGGATTTGGATTTGGAGGGGGATTTGGATTGGGTGGAGGAGGAGGATGGAGGAGTTTGAAATGCGTTTAAATAGGTTTCAATTTCCAAATCTCGTTCTTGGGGACTTTGGGGCATGGATCAGATTGGATCAGATTAGATCAGATTAGATCGAATCGGATTGGTAGAAAGTAGGTGTCGTAATAAGGAGTCAATTCGGTAATGAATACCTTCGTTCATGGCATCGTTGATTCTTTTTTTTTTCAATCCAAATTATTATTTTTTCATTTTTTTTCATTTTTTTTTCGTTTTTTTTTTCATGTTATTGGAAATTCATCGGGTGTGCCAGCCCGAATGGAACTAGCAAGTCCTACACGAAAATATACTAACAGTCTACGTATTCAACAAGACTCGGAAGAGAAACTTCGTAGGTACAATCTTGATACAAACATCATTTCATTCGTACATGCTATTGGATCCCAAGATAATGGCGCGATTCTTCTTAATTTTTATCATTCTCCTATTGACTGACTATACCAAAGGAAGAAGGCTCCAAACTTGCATCCGATGGTCTTGGCGGACGAACTACGAATACCATTGAATCGGATTGTTCCAATACGAATACAAATACGAATAAGAATACGAAGCCTTGGGAACATTCTTTTTTCCAAATTGAAATGATTCATCTTCTAGATCCTCCTCCTCCTGCATCTTCTTCGTCTTCCTCTTCCTCTTCCAAACGGACTATGGAGCATGATCCTCAAAGTCTCATGACACCCCTCTTGAAAAATGCCATGGTACAGTTTCAACAACTTCAGGCATCCTTCAACTGTCCCTCCTGTCCTTCTCCTTCGTCTATCCCAAATCATCCCACCACCCATCACAAAAGCAATGCCAATCGCCAACCTGTCCAAATGTTGGTCCATTATGAATGTGGTCATTTTTTTTGTTCGGAATGTTGGCATCACCAAACTCAAAATCAAGTAGAAGAACCTCCACGGTGTCCCATATGTCAAGTCCCAGTGCTAGATGTCCCACACCATATCCAACCTGCCAATCATTTCTTTCCTTCCCTTTCGTTGGATCCAAATAGTAAGATGTTGGTATCATTGTTGGAAGAATCTTTATCGATGGAGAGGATGAAAGTATCATCTTCCACGGTTTCCACTGTCACTCCCAACACTGCATCGATATCTAATGCATCGAATGTATCAAATATATCGAAGATATCTCATAACATAAATTCCTATATGGAAGATGATTCTCTAGAGTTCATAGTCTCTCCTAGGAATCTTCATGGTGGACGTGCCTCCTATGGAAGACGACGGCGTAAAAAATCATCGTCAATGATGAATCCATCCTTGTCGTGTGGTTCCAATATTAATTCCAATATTAATTCACATCCATCCCATCGACAAAAACGACGAATTCAACTCTCTCTTCCTCCTCCATCAATTCCGAATGTCACTCCCAATCTACACAATCATGCTACTATTGATTCTTCCTCCATACCCTGTAATAATCCACTATCCACTCTTTCGAATATTCCCTCTCATCCCAACGTGCCTCCGACGAATGATCGACGGAGGCATGAAGTCTCCATCCCCCCTCAAACACAAACACAAATACAAAGGCCAAAATCATCATCATTGTCATCCTCCTCCTCCGTTCCACATTCCAACCCCCACGTGCCATCCAAATTTCCATCACCCAAAATGGATCTTTTTGAATTTCATTCTCAATCGTCTGCTCCTAGTCCAGGTGAGACATTCTCACATTATGGAATTCCAAAAAAAAGATATCCTCCATCGAAAAAAATCCCTATCCTTGCACATGTGGCAGATGCGAATTCGTCTCCCCCCAACGATCCTAGTCCTAGTCCTGGTCCTGATCCTGGTCCTACCATGGACGAACCGTCTCATCAGAGAGATACTTTGAAACCCAGTGTTGGTCCTATCAACGATGCTCCGATGGAAACGAGGGATGTGTCTCTTTCGCATTCCAACATGGAAGTGAATCCAAGCTCACCATCTTTGACTACTCTTCGAAATGTCATTCGACTACCTTGTTCGGATGCGACACAGGATACATCCTTGAATATCCATGATCCTCCTATCCATAAGGATAAAGAGGAGGGTACTTTCTCCAAGGTTCGACATGTGAATACGAACAGGAATAAGAAGGATTTGGAAACAGATGTATCATTGGATCCTTATCTTGATCCAACGACCCATTGCAATGTGGGAAAACGTAAATGTAAACGTCAGCGTATCCATAGTGATGGAGACATCGATCGACAGAGAGAGGAAGAGAGTCAGGAATTGGTACTCTCTTCCTCTCCACAGGATAAGAATTCAAAGGTAGAACAAGAAGATGACTCTTCCAATGGAGTCATCAAGGTCATGTCGACATCTTCCACAACGATGGACGCATCAAAGGATAATGATATCTCCCCCAAACTACCAATTATGTCAGTTCCTTTGGAAACATCTTCCAACGAAACGAAAAAGTTGGCATCCATTGAATCAAATTTGGTCTCGAAAGAAAAAGTACCACCGACGATCGGATCCATCTTGGTAAAAGGCTTCATTTCTCGAGATGATTCTCTTTTAGGAAGTCGAAGCGATCAATCATCGAGAGACCATACTCATTGTGGTCTATCTACCAACACTGAAACAAACGACAATTTAGACATTCCATTCTCCCAAAGATATCCTATAGAACCACCCTCTCCACCATTTGAACCAGAAGAAGAATCCATCCATTCCGATCATCCATGTCCCCAATCTCCATCCACCACCATGATTATCGAATACGAAGAACCAAAAATGGAAGAACTATACCCAGGATGTTTGGAAAGATCTTCTCCCTCCTTTTCTATCCAACAAATGCCTTCCTATTTACCATTAGCACAACCTTCGTTACCTCTATTGGACTATAGTCAAGAATCATTAATCTCGGAACATCCACCCGAATCGGTAGCCACCTTTATCGAAGAAGAAGCCGATTTTAAAATGTACCTGGAAGAAAATGCCATGTCATCATCGACACCACCACCACTTCCTCCATCATCGTCTCCTGCATTACAAGGACAAGTTCCTTTGGAGTCAAGTCAATCTTCCAATCCTCCTGATTCGTTAGAACTTTTGTTTCAATCTCTTGAAAATAATATTCCTTCTCCTTTACAGTCACAATCACAGCAAACAGGTTCCATGGTGATAAAGGACAACCATTCAGAACAAGAGAAAATTCGGGAGGTCATGAACGAACCCAAGAGAAATGTCCAAATGACACCTTCGAAACATCGCCTTTTATCCTCTCAAGTCGAATCATCTTGTTCTTCTAGTCCTGGAAGGGTGTTAGGAACCTGCAGAGAGTTAGAACCTAAATTACCATGTCCGACACTGGAAGAAAATATGTCCAATAGAATAGACAAAACAATTTTGAATCGAAATCGTATCCCTTTGCAATTGAATATTCCACAAACTCATTTGAAGTTTGATACTACAGAGCAAGACTCTTCGTCTCGGTCTCCATCTATAGATGTAGCTGCACTTCCAAAAGACAACATCAAATCTAAATCAAACCACCCACATTCATCGTTTGCCCATCCCAAACCAAATCTATCGCAGACACAAGACTCCATTCAAAATATCCCTGAAACAGAGATGGATCATTCCATGGTAGTCCCAGAAACAGAAGTATTACCATCTATGGTAAATGTAGACCGTTCGAAAGTAAGATTCCATCATGATAGGAATATTCATCTAGAGTCACAAACACAGTCGCCTGTAAAAGATGTACCGAATACTGAAATGAATTCTGATTTTGATACTACAGAGCAACACTCTTCATCTCGGACTCCATCTATAGATGTAGCTACACTTCCAAAAGACAACATCAAATCTAAATCAAACCACCCACATTCATCGTTTGCCCATCCCAAACCAAATCTATCACAGACACAAGACTCCATTCAAAATATCCCTGAAACAGAGATGGATCATTCAATGGTAGTCCCAGAAACAGAAGTATTACCATCTATGGTAAATGTAGACCGTTCGAAAGTTAGATTCCATCATGATAGGAACATTCATCTAGAGTCACAAACACAGTCGCCTGTAAAAGATGTACCGAATACTGATATGAATCCTGATTTTGATACTACAGAGCAACACTCTTCATCTCGGTCTCCATCTATAGATGTAGCTGCACTTCCAAAAGACAACATCAAATCTAAATCAAACCACCCACATTCATCGTTTACCCATCCCAAACCAAATCTATCGCAGACACAAGAATCCATTCAAAATATCCCTGAAACAGAGATGGATCATTCAATGGTAGTCCCAGAAACAGAAGTATTACCATCTATGGTAAATGTAGACCGTTCGAAAGTTAGATTCCATCATGATAGGAACATTCATCTAGAGTCACAAACACAGTCGCCTGTAAAAGATGTACCGAATACTGAAATGAATCCTCCTTTCACAGAAATATGCGAATCAAATATCAAAGGTATTTTGAAAAAAACATGCACTCTGAAGTCGAAAGATTCTACTTCAAATTTGGAAACGAAATCAAACCCAAGTGAACATGAATCATGTGACGAAGACATGACAGAATTAAACATTTTTGATAATAATACGTGTAAAGAATCGGATGTACCGAAAGCAGCTATATCAGAGAGAGTAAAGAATACAACCGCATGCAATAAAGATGAAGAAAATGATGCCAAAAATCCTGGACAAAGACAAAATAGAGATGATACGGATTTGTCACAAGAAAGTTCAAATATCGATTACGATTTTAAACCTCTTCATTTAACTTTCTCACCTGAGGCCAAAGAACAACGGAACTTACTGTGTTCCTCAGATGACGAAGATGATAGTCTTTCAAAGTTAGATCAGAAGTCTTATTCCTTCTCACATCATACTCGAAACTTACCATGCACAGAGGATTTTCGTCATTTAATGCAGAAAGCTGACAGAGTTACAGAAAAACAAGATGAAAATTATTTAAATATGTCTGTAAACAGCAACAATCAAAAATTATTCTCAAAAACACAACACAAAATTGACAGAGGCAATACAAACAAAAATTGCTATCCTTTCAGTGAATCTTCACGGGACAAAGATTTTGAGAGAAATGTGAAACATGAGTTACCCTTCGATACGGATTATGATGAGAATTGTAGTAGAAAAGTAGAGTTCTCCAAATCATCTAAGGCGCATGAAATCTTACCAAAGAATACTACAGATGTAACATTTGATGGTCCTACAAACTGCTTGATTTTATGTGTCGATTTTCTTACTTATGAAGATGTTGACAGAGCGAGTCAGCTTCAGCGAAAGAGATGCTGTACATTTTACAAAGCCATTGGTTATCACAAAATCAAAGTTGATCACTTGAAAGATAAAGAGAAATGGATATATGATTCATCAAGTCATCTATCAACAAAAGATTACGTTTTTCGCGGAACTACTCATTTAATTACACATGCATTTGCAGAAACTGGCACGGAAAGGCAGAAAGGATCTGCTATATATCCCAAGGTGAGATATCCTGCAATAGCTTTTATATATTAACGTTCATTATGAAAACAACACTAATTCGTGTAAAATTCGTTTTCATTAGCTCTGTGTACGATCATTCAAATATCTTCAAGCTCTTGCTTTAGGTATTCAAATTATTGATGCATCTTGGCTCAAACGGGTTGAGGTTTCAAATGAATGGAAGATAGAACAAGAAGATAAAATATGGGGGGACATGGAACTGTATTCTCAATTAATGGATCAAAATCAAGCCTCTATCAAGCCTCTTCCTGAAAAACACATAAAAGCCATCAAGAAAAGAGGAGTATGCAGTATATCAAGATCTCATATAAAGAAAGTAAGAAAAGGACTCGCAAAACTGAAGTTCTCTGATTATCATGCTTTCGTTTTGGACGAAAGCCAAATAAATTTGGAATTAGATTTTATGCAAGAGAAGCAAAGTAAAGCGCAAAACAAGACTAGAACTGACCATACTATAAAAAACAAAACTTGGGAGCAGATGGAAACGAGCTTTGGTCCTACGTTGAACAGCTATGTTCGTAATCATAGTAAGGATTTAACTTGTAATATTCCTGGATGTCTGAATATGAAGCAGGTAAGAAAGTTTTGTTTGAAAATTTCTCAAGTTTAATTGTAAAAACATCTCACTTATATTTATGGCGCATATGTTAGGTTGAGAAGCTCCTTAAATTTTGGGGTGCATCGATCGTAACAACAGGAAATGAATTAGGCTGGAAGTATCCTGTACCTACCGTTGATAAAAGAATTGCAGTTGTCCCTAGTAACTTATCTCTTAAAGACGTTGAACTTATTCTTACTCAAAATAATCAAGGGAAAAATCTATTTTCTAAATCCTGCCAATTTAATGGTTATGATGAAGACGTAGACTTGTCATTCTTGAATTGTGATCAAGTTGCAGTGGTAAGAAGTAGCTGGGTTGTTGATAGTATTGCAGCATGCGTGGTGGCACCTCTTGAAAATTATTGTTGTGGAATGATTTATTGGGAATAGTGCCTTCTGGTGATACTTAAATTGTAGAAAGTAAACGGCAATAATTTTCTAGAACATTTTAAGCCGAAAGTAGTAATTTCGATTTATTTACCTCATATTCCCTAAATCGTTTCCATTTTGTCAATTTTCATTTATCGTGACTCAATGAATAAGAATTTAAATTTAGGCTTTATCCGAACAAAAGGAACGGTTCTCTAGAGGATTGCAGTTCAATCAGAAAGTTTTTGAGTTAAGTTGCACAAGAAAATCATCGCTTTCGAATCTACCATTAAGTAGACCCGGGGCTTATTCAAATTATACAACAATTCAGCAAATCCGTAGAAATAGCTCGTCATAGTATTTTTTACAATATGAAATTGGACAGTAGATATTTTTCGTTCTGCTGTCATCGTATGTTCGCCTTTTCGGAAAGACCATAAGGAATACTTTCCAACTCATTGTTGCAAATGTTAGACATAAACAATTCTTCTATTTTCAGCTATTAATATTGACATGATATAAAAGACATTAGTGACTTCGAAATATATGTTCATTCACAAAAGATTAAAAAAAAAGGTTCGGGTAGGTTGTAGAAAACATCTGTTTGTTTCTTAAGTTATATTAGTGAGGATTGTAAGGATAGTACAAACTACGTATATTTTCCATCACGGATGCAATGAAGAATAATAAAAAACGGGATTATTGCAAGACTTTAATAGAACATGTTTGATTTTGAACATTTGAGAGAATTGACTTCACCGCTCCAGTATGGACTTCTGTACTTTATGATATGCACCAAATAAGTTCTTAATTCTCTTTTCCACATTGAGTGCAAGAAATTAATTAAATCAATCCTTTTCTTGTTTTTTTTTATTTAGACGGTGCGTTTTTAATTTATATATTAAGGGAAGTGGTTACAGTTCATTGCATTTTCGTATTTATTTATTTATTAGGTTTGCAACCCTTATCTAACTGCTGCTTCAGGTTCTTTTTTGATTCTCATAGTATGAAGGAATCTACGATAAGTTACGAGACAATGTAATATTCTGCACTTTTAAGAATGCTTTCTCGATTCAATAGTGTTATTATGTCACACATACGTTTTACTTTCTTTAAAACAACGACGTCGAGTCATTACGAATTAAAATGTTGCAGTAAGCTACAATATTTAGAACAGAGTTTTTCTTACTATATGATGATGTTAAAATCCTGTAGGTAGCCATGTGTTTCATTTGCTGATTATCCGAACTCGTTTGGAACTAATGTACAGTGATAAGATGCATTCACTCAACTAAAAAATATGATGTCATACTTTTCTTACACTAACTTAACGAAAAGAGGTATAAGAATGTACTTTTGATCAACACAAAACAGTTTAGTTAAGCTCAAATGACTTACGTTATTCCATGTAGACTATTGTAGGATATGTATGGATGAAAAAGTTCTCATTCTAACGTAGCTACTTGATTGAGAATCACGAATAAAAGTAGACGTAACCAATACATTCATACTCATATGTGTTTGAGGCAAGACATTTGCTTCTAATTAAAGTTCTACCTTGAAATGTAACGAAAATATAATTGAACAGTATAATAAATACGTCTTTTATATTGTGCATACCGTGCACAGTACTAGTATAAGAAACGCCACATTCCCGATTCTCATTTACACTCCGTCCAAACGATTTATTTTATGTCAAAAGCATTCGCATAAGTTTTCAAGATTCAGCAAAGAAGCTCAAAAAACCAAAAATAAAAATGATTGCGAATAGACCAACTCTAAATTTCCTTCTCATTTATATCGCATGCATGTGCAAGAATACATTTGGCTTTGTCCCCGGATACTCATCAAGAGGGATGCTTAAGCCTCGTAGAATAATGGAATTGAAAAGTTCGAAAAGTTTCGTGGATAAAGGCACTGCCATTGTAAGTTTTGACCGGTCTTGTCATAAGATCTCTCGTTCTTTTTTCTAATAATTCACTCAAAATAAAAAAATTCGAATCTTGACAATTAGGAAAAGTTACAAAAGCTCCTTCAAAGACAAAAACTTGAGGCGGAACAAACGGAAGAACTTATTCGCAAACTTTCGGCGGATTCCACATCCACAATGGATGTTAGCGAGAAAATTGAACAGTCACACGAAATTTTGGCTGTGCAAACGGAACATGAGGATCATGAACTAAAGCTAAAAGAAGCTTTGCCTACTATAGCCGGGCTTGATATTCAATCTGAAGTGGCTCGTGGAGTAGATTATGGTTTCGTTAGTAGGAGCGAGGGAAAACCATCTGAGCTCTCTGGAGGAATGCCTGTTGAAGGTTTTGATTCCAATATGTAAGTTCAAGTTGCAATATGTTCAATTGTGAAAGAAATGACTAATATTGATATTCTCTCCTAATTTTCTCCGCTTCCTCTTCTCTCTTTCAATAGTTCTGCCTTCGATGAATATGGGTGAGTACTTTAGGATGTTTTGATTGCAAATTAATCATCATATTATATCTAACCCTTTTATCTAACCCGATTCGACAGCCCTCCCACAAATATATTCAAATTAGGTTTTGAAGCATTCTTTCGTAATCTGGATGCAATCCGAGGAGAGTATACACACGAAGACGAAAAAAGTGAGTAAATATGTATTTTTCCAAAACAAATTTCATTCGCGAAACCTGTCATTCTTACCTACTGGTGGCAACTTAAGAACTCACTAAAAAACAAAAGGATCTACACGATAAACTATCCCAACTAACTCTCAATAGTACTGCGATATGGGAAAGAGAGAAAGAAAATAATCAGGTTGATGCGCCCTTGGTGATTGAAGTACCATATTTTGTATTATGCTACATGCTCGATTGGATGTTTGAAGGAAAATATACTCCATCAAGATTTTACTTACTAGAAACAGTCGCAAGAGTTCCTTACTTTTCCTATATATCTATGCTTCATTTATATGAGACTTTAGGATGGTGGAGAAGTAGTTCCGATGTCAAACGAGTGCATTTTGCAGAAGAATGGAATGAATTTCACCATTTGCTTATCATGGAGTCACTTGGAGGGGATCAAGAGTGGTGGGTGCGATTTCTTGCACTACACTCTGCTATTGCCTATTATTGGGTCTTAGTTGGATTATGGGTATTATCGCCAACTCTTGGGTACAAATTTAGCGAATTGTTAGAGACACATGCTGTGAATACCTATTCACAATTTGTAGATGAAAATGAGGAGCTACTAAAGGAATTACCGTGAGTAAAAACATCTTCTAATTCTTATTTTCTTTAGAATTCTATGTAATGTAGTACAATTCTTTTCTCACAAGACTTTTTATTTCTTGAATCATAATTTATCGTGAAGTCCAACTCTTCCAGCTGTAGAATATTACTGTTATGGAGCTTCTGATTCATTATTCAGTGAATATCAAACATCTGCTGCTGCAAGAGGTGAACCAGTAAGTGGCTAACAATTGAAATGATGTTCCGTTTCGACTATTTTTCTTTTTTTAACAGCATGATTTTGAACTTTGTTTCTCGATAGCCCCGCCGTCCTGGAGATACAATGAAATCAATGTATGATGTATTTTCAGCTATTCGAGATGATGAAGGTGACCACGTCAGTACTATGAAGGCATGTCTAGACCCCACTGTTGCTGTTAATTCACCCTCAATTGAAAAACAAATTCTTGTGGGTGGTGCAGCGCTTGCAGCTACTGCTTATTTCTTAAGCACAGGTGATCTCATCGATGTCGATATGGATCTCATAGAAAGCAGTGATGATCTCATTAATGATGTTGCTGGATTTGCAGCATTGGGCGAGAGATTATTATCAGAAGAGGATACTGGTTTTTTGGAACAATTATTCAATGGACAGATTTCATTTGAATTTGATACATTTGAGAGTGCCGGTAAAACCCTCTCTCAGCTCTTGGACTTTCTTTTAGACTTGATAAAATTTTAGTTGAATGGATAAAAAAAGAAAGGATTTCTTTTCTGAACAGCATTTTACAATTAAAAAAAACATTTGATTCTCTATTGATAAGCCTTTCATCTAAGAAGTACATTAACATTAAGGAAGAGAATTATTTCAATCAAAGAATATTAGTGAGATTTTATTAGAAACGCAACATTGACCCACATTGTTTCATTTTTATTGAAAAATTAAGACCAAAGACAACGTTGATACGGATGTAGAACAAGTGTAGACATGAATATTGAGCAAGTCATCGAATTATAAAAATCAACAGTTCGACTATTCCTCAACATAAATGGCATTTCGTTTTATTATCTCCTTACTTTTCTTTTTAATTGAAAATGTTCGCATTGCAGACACAGACAAAAAATGTCATGGTCAAAAGATCAAAGAAAAGACATGGTAGATGCAAACAAACAATCTCATATTTAAATTAGTAAATAGAAGCTGTTTGACTATATCTGAAGCAAAAAGAATTACAAGGAAATCATTATTTTTATTAATTTTCATAAGAAATCTAAACAATGGATCCAGCGTTTGAGGCAATACGTGGCCAAAGTTCGGCACATTCTTTGGCAACAGGTCCAGATACAGCACTTCCCTTCATTTCTCCCTTGTTGTTTACAATAACACCGGCACTATCTTCAAAATGAATGAAAACTCCTTCCTTCCTCCTGAAAGATTTGCGTTGACGTACAATAACACCAGGCATAACCTTCTTCCTGAGCTCAGGCTTTCCCTTCTTTACGGAGGCCATGATCATATCACCACATCCACCTTTTGGGTATCTGTTAAGTCTACCTCCGATATTGCAGACTGCGATGATGTGCAAGTTTTTAGCTCCAGAGTTATCAGCGCAGTTAATTACGGCAGCTACGGGAAGACCGCAGGATACCTTGTGCTTGATTCCAGCTGCTAAAGCACGTCCTCTTTTTCCTGCTTCTCCCATTTTAAATTAAATGTGCTTGATATTATATGGAGGATTGGTGTTTTCCTGTGTCGAATGTGAGTTTCAAGGAACAGAGAATTAGATTATACAATTGACTGGAGGAAAATCTTTGACTTCAAAATGAAAGTTGCTCGGATCTCAACATCGAATACAGTCGTAAGCACTCTTAGTCCAACTAGTATGGAGGGAAGCTCCAATAATGTTCTCCATTTTGCGTTTCAACATCGCGGAAGAAGGTACATCGGCCATTGCTCGTCATCTTCTTTCTTCGAACCTACCTTGGTTTGGTTATCAATACGTCAATTTACGTAATTGGTCGTATCGTAGAGGCAGATCGATGATTTCGATTCGGCAAAATCGAACCATAATTATCGTAGGTTGTCCTTCGTACATTTACAACGATCGATGGTTCCGCATCTAACAATATAGCAAGTAGTAAGTGGTAAAAAATCATCCGCGTAGAAATGATCCATTATCTACCGCAATCCTACTTCCAAATCCTAAAATTCATTAGGGTTAAATAAAACGCACATAAAAAACCTATTTAAACGATTACCACAAAGGCAATGAAAGTCTTAAAAAGAAGCTTAAATTCACAATCTAAATAATTCGCGAAATGAATGTAAATCATCTAATTATATATATATTTCTCTTTATCCTCTATAATTTTTTAAATCCTTGTAAAACAACATCTTCCATTTCTTGCTTTTTTTTATTTGGAGCGTTTATTACAAACAAATATTTTTAGCTCTTTTGTAGGCGGAATGAAAGAACACAAACTGCTTTTAGACGAAATACTAGAAGTTTTATTCTTTGCAAAATTTCTCTTCATTTAGATTATTTTCTCGTCATGCATAGTACATGACTAGAGAGAAAATTTATTTGTTTCAACTTGTTTTATTGAGAAACTGTTCAAAACTTATTGTCATTGCCGTATGCATGCCGACAGGCTTGTGATCATTCAATTTTGAATTCGTTCAGATCAGCTTGGCTCAAAACGTAGCATATCAAAATATCAATGTTAAACACAAAAAAAAATCTAGGAAAACTACATTTTCTAATTTATAATATAACAGGGTGATATAGGAACAAGAAATCCTTTTTTCTAGCAGACTCATCCCATCTTACCATGAAATCTAAAATTCTTCATATGCATCATCATCTGACGCAGCTGCTTCCTCGGCGACCTTGGAAGCATCAATTGTCTTTTGCAATTCAGCGTCTTCCCTTGCACCCTTCTCTGCTTGCCATTTCTCGAAGAAAGTCTCTTCCGCAAATTTTTGTGCTTCTTCTAAGCTGTCAGTTACAATTATATCATCAAAAATGGTTCCTGATGTTACTTGCCACAACTCAAATCCAACATGAGTACATGCCTCCTTACATACAGCGTACATACTTTCATCATATTCGTAGTCAGGGTTAGGGATCTTTGGGTGTACCCAAGCTCCTTTGTAATCAGGGTTAGGGATCATCTTTGGTGACCATGGACCTTCGTACTCTGGGTTGTCTATCATAGGAGCTTCCCATTCGCCATCATCTTCATCATCCCAATCTTCGGGCTTTTTAGCATCAGGGTCTGGAAGTTCAGGAGGAATCTCATCATATCCCTCTGGTTTCACGGATTCTGGGTCAGGAATTTTGGCTTCATCTATCCAATCAAATGGTTTGCTCTCATTGGGGTCAAGAATCTCTTTCTCTGCGAGGAAATCAAAATGAGCATCCAAAGCTCCGTTGCGCACAGATTTATTATCAACGAGTACTTCAAATGTATTATCCGGACGAATCACAAGAGTGTACAAGTGGCTTACAGCATCCGATTCACATGGAATGTCCTTCTTAATCATTAAATTTTCTTGCTTCTTTTCATGGTTCACAATAACATGTGTTCGTTTGTTGTTCCCACAAATATCAGGTCCAAACATCACCGAATAATCAGTCTCACCACCAAACCCAGCAGTGTCAAATTTATCTCCCCCCGGAAGAAGTTTGATGTAGGATCCACCGCATTCAATTTTTTTATCGCTCTTTACCGAATATTGAATCACTAGTTCCTTCTCTGGACTTGATACGTAGGGTTTGTCTAATTTACCACTAATTCCAAAGAAGCGATGGTCGCCATTTGTCATAAGTCCAACATCTAAGGGGTTGCCGTGGAATTCACCAGGAGAGGTAGACCAAGTACCCATTTCCGATTTTGATTTCCAAGAAGTGGATTCAGTCCAACGTTCTTTCCATCCCTATGTCCAACATAAAAATGATAAATATTCGTGAGCCTATATATCTTCAAGATCGATGGCATATACAGACATTTGTGACAAACTACTCTTATATCATGCACCAATATATAAAACCTCGTGCGAAAAAAATACCACCCAAAGAGAATGGCGGTAAACATTTCAAAAATAGTATTCTGTAAGATACGCACCTCATCATCAAACTGTTCTTTCATAAAGAACTCGGCAGAAACAGGGACAGTAGCTGCTAACGCAGACGCGGCAAGGAGGGAAAACTTCATGTTATGTTGTTGATTGGAGGAGGGTTCGTTTCTTGGTACCGTATTGCCAATTAATTCTCAAAATGGAGATTTTCGAAATTGTGTATGTCAAAAATTACAATCCTAATAAGAAAGTCCAAGAAAGATACAGAGATAATCTTCCAAACGACACCTGGCGCATGTCATCAGCTACTGGATTTTCTACCTACTTCCTGGATTCGTACTCAAAATACAGCAGTAGGTAGAATAATCACTTCTACACAGTTACTCGTGCATGCTCGTAACAATGGAATGTCTTATCGGCTGTAGGAATATAGTGTACTTTGATACTGCTGATCAATTTCCAATGATATATATTTATTCATTCTTCATTGGAGATTCATCCACGCGTCTAAATGGTCCCATTCATGTTTGTGTTCGTCACAATTTCAAACACCAAAAAAAAAAAAAAAATGAATCAACAAGGATCTCGTGATAGGACATCCGAAATCAAAATTCGAAACACATAAATTTTGGACCTGGTCCGCAAAAAAAATATGTTTAATATATTTCATCGAATAGGATACATGGAAATGAAAATTACATCTATATAGAAAGAGATTCGTCAAGACAATCCACCCTTCATGACACCATAAGATTTCAAAATATCCATTATCAAAAAGTATGTGTCTTCCATGGAAGATACTCTTTTTCATACCGGTTGGAACAAGATCTGTTTGACGTAGAGACAAACAAATAATTGATTGGAGTATCTTTCGTAATTGAGTAGCATGATATTGTTCGACTTTCCATCCAATCTATGTCACTAGATGCTTTCTATCCGAGTGTGTTGCCGAACGAGACAAGATGATGTTTGTGGATTGTTATAAAAAGGCAATTCTAAGATGGGATTACTTTGGCAGAGCATCGATACAAAATAACAAAAGTTTGTCGAAAGGATTCAATCGTATACCAAAACAACATTCCGAATCCATTGCAATCATGATCCACGGATGACAATTGAATGAATATCAGGTGTTTTTATCACCCAACACCAAAGCAATCCTACAAGATACACCTTTTTAAAACTTATCAAAAATGGGAGGTAATTCAATATTGTGTCTGCGCAATAATGCTTTCCCCATTCGTTTTTGAGCTAAACTATTCATCAACCATTTCAACCTCAAACAATTCACCTCATGTTCCCCCAAATCCCCTGCCCGAATAGGACCATCCTTCCCCTTGGCCGACAAATGCGCCAAGGTAATCGCTGTGGCAACACTTAAATTAAAACTTTCCGCAAATCCCACCATCGGTAACGTAAAGGTTCCATCCGCTCCATCTCTCATCTCCTGGGAGATTCCTCGATCTTCATTCCCCATCACGATGCACACTTTGGCATTCGCATTCGCATTCGCATTCTCAGCCGTCTGTCCCCAATCCAAGGTCCGTACATCCTTGGAATTGGGATTGAGATCGGAGGCATAGATTTTATATCCCTGTGCTTTGAGTGATTGGAGGGCGGATTTGGTCGAACTGTGAGAATGCAATGTCATCCATTTGGCGGATCCCATGGCGGTGCGGGTGCTGTGTTTTTGAGCAATGGCGGCTTTTTTGGTATAGATGGAGGAATCTACGACGATGTCGACGTTTTGAATACCAAAGGAATCGACAGTTCTAGAGAACGATTCCAACAAGCATCAATCAATCAGTCATTCAAAATTGATATTGGACGATTTCATTGTTGGACAAACTAGCATAGCCTATAATATAAGGAATATATAAACTCTATCTAACCTTTGACTTACCGTAAACAAGCCCATACATTACTTGGATTTCCTGGATTTTCAAATAAAAACCGACAATTTTGAGTCCGTTGTTTCAAAACTTCCTCCAATCGTTCGATCCTCTCCTCCGTAACATACTCTTGAATAATCTCCGTAGCCTGTTCGACAATTTTAGGATCCAATGCCAACAGTGCTGCATTATGTTCCTCTAATTGTTGCTGTAACTGTTCATCTTCGTGAATTTCCTGTTGCACAATCTTCTCAAACGTAGCATCGTCGGCATGTTGAATGATAGACGAAGAAGTATCCGAAAATCGTGAATCTTGTTTGGGATTATCACCAAATTCAAACGTTTCCCAATCTAATTCCTCCACTGCTGCTGGATCCGTGTCGTGTTCTATTTGTGTTTGTGTTGGTGTTGGTACATGTTCCAAAAGGCAGGATTGATTCTTATTCGTTGGATTTTTTGGATTGGAGGAGGAGGAGGAGAAATAGAGTGGTATTCCATGTCGTATTCCAACGACTGGATATTTCGGAGTTGAAAATGACGTTTTCCCAAACTGTAACGTCGAGAAGTTTCTTCTTCGAAAGGCTCTTGTACCAAGTTTTCTCATGGAAGTTATCGTCAAAGAATGGGATGGCATTGGAACAAAGGTGATCAGGCTTCCAACGAATAATAAGATAGTCAGAATGTTTCTTGTCATTCTCTTTTTTTTTGTTTGTTTGGAGGAGGAGGATGTCAATGGAGAGACAGAATTTTGTTGGTCGGCAACTGTGATCGGAATAAAATACCATCGTTGTAGTTCACCCTCCAAGAATCGAACAAACTCACCAAGTGCGTACTCACGTACATAGACATATACTACCGTTTCTTTTCTTTTTCACACGATAGTTTTAAAGAATCCTGTCACTTCTTCCATCACTCATGAGTTTATTTATTACCAGTAATTAATTCATTAGTTACTCAGTTAGTGAATATGGTACAGATGTTTCGAAAAAAAAAGACAATAAGGTGGATTGTGTTTTCCATTGAGAAAATATAGCACCATAATACATGATGCGTTGGGCGTCGACTATTGACGTAAGTAAACGAGACCTATTGAAGTACAAATACAAGCTGAAGTAGGAAGATCAGAATGAACATTCCTCTACACTTCTGCTCACTTTCTTTTGGATTCGCAGAGACAAACAGATCAAACAAATATTCAACAAAATTTGATTTGAAAAAATTTTTGTCTGTTTGCTTTCTGGCGAATCATCCTTTGTTAGTAACTCTATCTTACCTCATTTCTTAGCTTAATAGCGTTACTATTTCTTTATACATTTTCAATATACAAAAAATATGTCATTTCCTTATTGATATATCAGAGTCCTTTTGGGTACATAGGAGACTTAACGCATTGCGTAAATTAACAAAAAGAGAGCTTCCAAATGTCAAAGTACGTTTTAAATGCCCCGTTTTTAGGCTTACTCATTCGACTCTTCTTTGGCAATATATGATGATTCCACCCCATTCTCACAATATGAAATCCACACCTTTGTCTCTTTGCATTTGGAAACACATTCATAATAGCAGCATCTATTTGACTCATCTCCTCTCGGTTGCCATCAG